>Ga0214165_1000120_pt1 | contig 61854 bp, 59 predicted proteins | sample TroBogypolimnion_34_FD_153004 | JGI IMG/M metagenome (GOLD analysis project Ga0214165, IMG submission 153004) | Freshwater microbial communities from Trout Bog Lake, WI - Practice 03JUN2009 hypolimnion v3 | ecosystem: Environmental > Aquatic > Freshwater > Lake > Hypolimnion/Profundal zone ... | reverse complement strand
GCTTTTATTTGATTAGTTTTTAAGACAAAGGATGCCTTTGGCATCCGTGCTATCCATCTCCGACCTAAAGGACGGAGCTTTTCGCACTAATCTGGTAAATATCTATTGGTTTAGTATTTAAGTTGATTGATAATGGCGTCTTATCAAATTCAACATATCATTTTAATGTCATCAACCTCTGGCAATAAAACAAAAATTTCCGCTTTAACCCTAGCCGCCCTCGGCGTGGTATTTGGTGACATCGGTACTAGTCCTTTGTACACCATGAAAGAAGTGTTTTCTGCGGGGATGCACCCCGTGCCACTGACTGCGACCAATATGTACGGCATCTTATCGCTGATCTTTTGGGCATTGATCATGGTGGTATCAGTTAAGTACGTGTTGTTTATTATGCGTGCTGACAACCGCGGTGAAGGCGGCATCATGGCCTTACTGGCGTTGGCCAGTCACAATGCAGGAAGTAATCTAAAAAAACAACGCACCATTATGTTAATAGGGATTCTAGGCGCCTGTATGTTTTATGCCGACGGCATGATCACCCCAGCGATTTCAGTCTTGTCAGCCGTAGAAGGTTTAGAGTTAGCGGCACCTATGCTGCACCCACTGATTTTACCCGTGACTTTAGTCGTGCTTTTCATACTGTTTTGGGCACAAAGTAAGGGCACAGCTTTAGTCGGCGCTTTTTTTGGCCCCATCATGTTGTTATGGTTCGGCACCTTAGCCGTACTTGGGATCAGTAGCATTTTACAAAACCCCTCTATTTTGCATGCACTTAACCCAATTTACGCGCTGCAGTTTTTTATAGTCAGTCCATGGATAGCCTTTGTGGCACTTGGTGCAGTAGTGCTATCAGTCACCGGCGCAGAAGCTTTATACGCAGACATGGGCCATTTCGGTCGATTCCCGATACGCTTGGCATGGTTTGGTTTAGTACTGCCATCGCTGGTACTGAATTATTTTGGCCAAGGTGCTTTAATATTGCTTAACCCCGAGAGTGTTAAAAACCCTTTTTACCTACTAGCGCCAGAATGGATGTTGTTTCCGCTAATTATATTGGCTACATTAGCGGCGGTCATTGCCTCGCAAGCTGTCATTACTGGCGCATTTTCAGTATCGCGCCAAGCCCTACAGTTAGGTTACCTGCCGCGCATGCACGTAGAGCACACTTCAGAAAGTCATGAAGGGCAAATCTATATGCCACGTATCAACTGGGGTTTAATGCTGGCCGTAATGGCCTTGGTCCTTGGCTTCAAATCTTCAGGAAACCTAGCAGCGGCCTATGGCATTGCTGTCACTGGCGACATGGTCATCACTTCATTATTAGCTGGCATGGTGTTTCACCACATGTGGGGCTGGAGTAAATCACGCACCGGCGCTTTAGTGGGGCTGTTTCTGACGGTAGATATTGCATTTTTTAGTGCCAATGTGTTAAAAATTCCCGATGGCGGATGGGTGCCCCTAGTGATTGGGATTGTTATTTTCACCCTGATGAATACCTGGAAAACTGGTCGAAGCATGCTGTACCTGCACCTCAAGAACGAAGCTATGGCGCTAGAACCATTTATTGAAGCTTTAGGCGCTCATCCACCAGCACGTGTGCCAGGTACGGCTTTATTTTTAACCCCTAATCCAGATGGCGTGCCACATGCCATGCTGCACAATTTAAAACATAACAAAGTACTGCATGAACGCGTGGTCATTTTAACCGTTAAGTTCTTAGAGTTTCCGCATGCGCGGCCACATGAACGTGTAGAAGTAGAAGTGTTGCCACATGACTTTTATAAAGTGATTGTGCGCTATGGTTTTAAAGACGAACCAGATTTACCACGTGACTTGCTGCTGTGCGCGGATCAAGGCTTGATATTAGATGCCATGGACACTTCATTCTTTGTAGGTAAAGAAATTTTAATTGCCAATGAAAAAACAGAAATGGCCTTTTGGCGTAAGAAAATATTTATCGGCTTATTTAGATCAGCCGAAACCGTTACCAATCAATTTAAGTTGCCACCTAATCGCGTGGTAGAACTCGGCTCACAAGTTTCCTTCTAATTAGGGATTGTTATTAAAACTACAGCTTCGCCTATGATTAAATCAGCATTATTAGCACTTTTCACTGCGAGTTTTATCAGCGGCTGCGCCACAACCACTAAAGACAGCCTCTCTGGCGTCAAGCGCTCACAGTTACTGTTAATGCCAGCCTCACAAGTTACCAGCATGTCTAGCAAAACCTATGTTCAAACATTAAAAACTGCTGAGAAAAAACACACCCTCAATATTGACCAATCGCAATTGGATCGCGTGCGCACTATCTCCAATAAACTCATTGGACAAGTCACGGCTTTTAGACCTGATGCCGCGCAATGGAAATGGGAGGTCAATGTTGAAAAAAGTGACCAAGTGAATGCCTATTGCATGCCTGGTGGCAAAATTATGGTGTTGAGTGGACTCATTGATAAGTTACAAGCCACCGACGATGAATTGGGCGCGGTCATTGGCCATGAAATCGCGCATGCCTTGCGTGAGCATGGTCGCGAACGCATGTCACAAGCATACGTGCAGCAATTTGGGCTACAAGCCCTAGCGCTATTTTTTACTAAGGACACTAGCGCCGTCGCAGGCAACGCCTCAATGCAGGCAGCTAACCTAGGGTCGCAGTTGTTTTTTGCCTTACCAAACAGTCGTGAACAGGAAACAGAAGCCGATAAAATTGGCTTAGAATTGTCAGCACGTGCTGGCTATAACCCAGATGCGGCCATCACGCTCTGGCAAAAAATGAATGCTCAAGGTGAGGCTAAATCCCCTGAATTCTTAAGCACCCACCCAGCCAATGCCAACCGCATTAATGAATTGCGAGCGTTGATGCCAAAAGTACGTCCACTATACGACGCCGCTAAAATAGGTGCGGGCAGATAAGCCATAGCACCACTAGATTAGCATGCTACTAGCCGACTCTACCCAGAGTGCTAAATTTTGAATAGTTTAGGGTAAAATACCGTTTTTGCTGCTTAGCCTTATTTATACATTTTTATTTGGAATACTACCTACCCCATCATGAGTCAATTACAAAACATCATTGAAGGCGCATTTGAAGACCGCGCGAACATCAATCCAGCCAACGCTAGCCGTGAAGTAAAAGAAGCTGTGGCAAGCGTAATCGCTGACCTTGATTCTGGAAAACTGCGTGTAGCTAGCCGCATTGGCGCTACTCAGGATTGGGAAACGCACCAATGGCTAAAGAAGGCCGTATTGCTATCATTCCGCTTAGATGACAATGTACTGTTAGACGGTGGCTGCACGCAGTATTTTGATAAAGTGCCTGCAAAATTTGCCGATTACACTGCTGAAGATTTTAAAACTGGCGGCTTTCGCGTAGTGCCTGGAGCAATGGTGCGCCGCGGTTCATTTATCGGTAAAAATGCGGTGCTGTTACCTTCATTCGTGAACATTGGTGCTTATGTAGGTGAAGGCACTATGGTAGATGCATGGGCCACTGTAGGTTCATGTGCGCAAATTGGTAAAAATGTCCATTTGTCTGGCGGCGTAGGTATTGGCGGCGTATTAGAGCCTGTACAAGCTGGCCCAACCATTATTGGCGACAACTGTTTTATCGGTGCGCGTTCTGAAGTGGTTGAAGGCGTAATTGTGGAAGATAACTGCGTGATTTCTATGGGCGTTTATATCGGCCAATCAACCAAAATTTACGACCGCGAAAATGGTAGCGTAACTTACGGTCGCGTACCAGCGGGCTCAGTAGTCGTTGCCGGTAACTTACCTTCTAAAGACGGCACATATAGTCTCTATTGCGCTGTAATCGTGAAAAAAGTAGATGAAAAAACACTTGGTAAAGTGGGCATTAACGAGCTATTACGCGGCATTTAATTAATACGTCAAGTATTTAGCTCAACACCCGCCATGTGCGGGTGTTTGTTTTTTCGGTTACCAGATTTAAACTGAGTGCACTTTGATCTCTTGATTTAAGAGAATGTCAGCACTTTAGGCTAAAACTGTTAAAATGGTGTTTTACGTCAAACACCTAGCGTCATGCAACTATTCGGCATACCCAATTGCAGCACGGTTAAAAAAGCCCGAGACTGGCTTACTGAACACCACGTAAGTTACGAGTTCCATGATTTTAAAAAACAAGGTATCAGCACAAACCTAGTGTCAGACTGGTTAGCGCAATTGCCATGGGAAAAACTGGTAAACCGATCTGGCATGACATGGCGTAACTTAAGCGATGCAGAAAAAATGGCCGTGGTTGATGCAGCTTCTGCACTAAACTTAATGTTAGAAAAATCGTCTGTGATTAAACGCCCTTTGTTGGTCCGTGATGGAAAAATTATTTGCTTAGGCTTTACAGAAGCCGCCTATAAAGAATTGATATGAATACACCTACACTTGATCTAGCCATTGATTTGCTGACGCGTCGATCCAATACGCCCGAGGATGCTGGCTGTCAGGAATTAATGATTTCAAGGCTAGAGCCGCTGGGATTTAAAATTGAGCGTATGCGCTTTGACGATGTAGATAATTTTTACGCACGTCGCGGCACAGCAGGCCCACTACTAGTATTTGCCGGACATACCGATGTGGTCCCTACCGGCCCGCTTGAAAAATGGCATACACCACCATTTGAGCCTACCATTAAAGACGGTATGCTTTACGCACGCGGAGCGGCCGATATGAAAACTTCATTAGCCGCTTTTGTTACTAGTATTGAGGAGTTCGTTGGAGAGCACCCGAATCATTTAGGCTCTATCGGCTTGCTCATCACATCAGATGAGGAAGCGGCAGCGATTAACGGCACGGTTAAAGTGGTCGAGGTACTCAAGGCACGTGGCGAGTTAATTGATTACTGTATCGTAGGCGAACCCACTTCAAATAAAGTGGTGGGTGACATGATTAAAAATGGACGCCGTGGCTCACTCTCAGGCAAACTCGTAATCAAAGGGGTGCAAGGTCATATTGCATATCCACATTTGGTTAAAAATCCTATCCATATGGTGGCCCCCGCTATTAAAGAAATGGTGGATACGGTGTGGGATAACGGCAATGAATACTTTCCACCGACTTCATGGCAAATCTCCAACATGAATGGCGGCACTGGTGCTACCAATGTAGTGCCTGGCGAAGTTGAAATTTTATTTAATTTTAGATTTAGCACTGCTAGCACGGAGCAAAATCTAAAACAACGCGTACATGCCATTTTAGATAAGCACGACTTGAGTTACGACTTAGACTGGGAGTACTCACCGCCTTACATCACGCCTCGTGGAAATTTGGTGGAAGCGATTTCATCGGCGATTGAAACTTGCTATGGTGTAACGCCAGAGCTATCCACCACAGGAGGCACTTCAGATGGACGATTTATTGCTGATATCTGTAAGCAAGTCATTGAGTTTGGTCCGCTTAATGCAACTATCCATAAATTGAACGAATGTGTAGGTGTGGCCGATATTGAGCCTCTAAAAGCAACCTACAAAATGACCCTGACAAAATTACTGACTTAACCTTACAAATTAATGACTTAACCATTAAATAATCATGACTACACCTAACAACATTCATACCACAGCAAGCACCGAACTATTGTCCATTCGTGATTGGTTGCGCTATGCGGTAAGTCAATTTGAAGCCTCTGACATCTTCTATGGTCACGGCACCGACAATGCCTACGATGAAGCAGTGTGGCTTGTGATGAGCGCACTACATTTACCCATGGATACCCTGAATAACTTTTTTGACGCGCGCATCACTATTGCAGAACGTAGCAAACTTTCACAGCTACTTGAGCAACGGATCAGTTCACATACCCCCACCGCATATTTAGTAAAAGAAGCTTGGCTACAGGGTCTTAAGTTCTTTGTTGATGAACGCGTACTTGTACCACGCTCCTTTATTGCCGAGCTTCTCAATGATGACTTAAGCCCTTGGATAGAATATCCGGAGCTAGTAGAAAGCGCTGCCGACATTTGCACCGGTAGTGGCTGTTTAGGCATTATGCTGGCCAGCGCCTTCCCAAATGCGGCGGTTGATGTGGTAGACATTTCAACTGATGCACTAGATGTGGCCAATATCAATATTGCCAACTATGGCTTAGAAGATCAAATTACCGCTATTCAATCTGATATGTTTACGGCCCTTAAGGGCAGAAAATATGATGTGATTATCAGCAACCCACCCTACGTGGATGCACCATCCATGGCAGAACTGCCAGCCGAATATCGCAATGAACCACAAATTGCACTTGGTAGTGGCAATGATGGGCTAGAGCACACCCACACCCTGCTTCGCGAAGCTGGACATTACTTAAACGAAAACGGTATCTTGATTGTTGAAATTGGTCACAATCGCGATGCCTTACAAGCAGCATACCCAAACATTGCATTTAACTGGTTAGAAGTTTCATCAGGCAATGAATTTGTATTTTTACTCACCAAAGCACAGTTACTCTAGGCCACAATATTTTGAATACACCTAACACCATCAGCTGGCAAGAAGCTGGTAAAACCAAAACCAGCATATGGCACTCAGAAAATGACGCACCAGTGCCAAAAAAAATACTAGTTACTGACGATACCATTAAGGCCGATGACGCCTACAAACTATGTTGCGAGGGCACAGCCTTACTTTGGCGTGGCGACTTTCAAAATGCAAAATTATTAATGCAGGCATTATCACGCCGCATAGATCGCCCACGTAAAAAACCAAAGAAAACTGGCGACACCATGTTGCAAGCATTCCATTTGCATCGCCAAGGCCAATCGCAAAAAGCCCGTATTTTAGGCATGCTGGTAATTGAATTAAACGTTGGCTACAACATTAGCTTGCGTCGCGCCCCCGATGTCAAAGCTGCGTGTGAGCATGCTTACGGCAAAAGCACACAAGGTATTGTGGTGTCATTACGCGAAATTTTAGGCTTGGTTGGCGCTTATGAGTGGAGTAAAAGTGGAGTTGATATTTCAGTCATCAACAACAAAATATTTCCTAGTTACGGCGTATTCTCACCAATCCGCGGCGAGTATCTAGACTTGGTCGATACTGCACCATTGCCTATTCCTTGTAACGTAGCCTTTGATATTGGCACGGGGACTGGTGTATTGGCAGCAATTCTCTCTAATCGTGGCATCAGTAAAGTTATTGGTACCGATAACTCCCATCGTGCGCTCGACTGCGCTTTGAAAAATATTACCAATTTAGGCTTAAAAACTGCTGTCACTTTAGAAGAAGCCAACCTTTATCCTAAAGCCGAACATGGCAAAGCGGATTTGATTGTATGCAACCCACCGTGGTTACCTGCGCATCCAAGCTCAGCTTTAGAATCCGCCATCTATGACGAAAAAAGCCAAATGCTCAAAGGCTTTTTAAATGGCCTAAGTGCACATTTAACTAAAGAAGGTGAAGGCTGGTTAATCTTATCTGACTTTGCAGAACACCTAGGCCTTAGAACGCGTGAAGAGCTTCTAGGATGGATAGAAGTAGCAGGCCTTAAGGTGATTGATAAAGCCGACACCAAAGCCCGTCACAGCAAAACACTTGATGCTTCAGACCCTCTGCATGCAGCACGCAAAGCAGAAGTCACCTCACTATGGCGATTAGCTAAAACTTAAGTAAACGCTGTGGAAATAAAAAACCCTCACGACCTTTCGGTACTGAGGGTTTTTTATTAAACGCTAAGACTGTATTGAGTTAACCGCGTCCGCGATTACGGTCACTTTTCTTTTGCATGGCTGGCGCATCCAAATCGCTAGTTTGACGCACACGTCGGTTCTCGTTCTTTTTAGGTGCTGGCTTTTTAGTTGCAGGTGACGTTTTACGATAAGGCCTAGGCACTGAACCATCAGCCGCATCACGTGGTGGTCTATCTAACGCACTAATGCGTTGCTTACGTACTTTAGGCATAAATACGGTTGTTGCTTTTAACTTTTCGCGTTGGGTAAGCTGCCTTAGTGGTGCGCTTGGTACTGGCAAATCAGCCCATTCCAACAAGCCTACCACTTCTTTTTGTTCAAGTTTAAGCATTTGTCCACGCTTGACACGCGGAGGTAAATTAACTGGGCCAAAACGCACGCGCATTAAACGGCTGACAGGTAACTGAAATGCCTCAAATAAACGACGTACTTCACGGTTCCGGCCTTCACGCAGTATCACTTGATACCAATGATTGGCACCCTCACCACCCTGCGGTTTAATAGAATCAAAATTGGCGGGGCCATCTTCTAGCTCAATGCCTTCAGTCAACTGTGTCATCTGACCATCGGTCAGTTCACCAAAAATACGCACTGCATACTCACGCTCAACTTCATAGCGCGGATGCATAAAACGATTGGCGAGCTCGCCAGAGGTGGTAAATATTAGCAAGCCACTGGTATTCATATCTAAACGACCGATAGCAATCCATTTAGCATTTTTAATTTTAGGTAATTTATCAAATACACTAGCACGGCCTTCAGGATCGTCTTGACTAACAATCTCGCCTTCAGGTTTGTGATAAATCAGCACTTGTGGCAATTCAGCAATAAATGGCAATTTAAGTGGGCGACTATCTAAGCGCACTAAATCATACTGAGTCACACCCTGACCGACTGTGGCTGGCGCCCCATTTACCGTAACACGTCCAGTTTCAATGAGCGCCTCCATATCGCGACGTGAGCCTAACCCAGCTAGCGCAAGTAACTTATGTAGCCTTTGCGTTGGTTCTGCTGGTGCATCAGGATCAGCCGGCAACTTGGTAAAATCAGTTTTTGGACGGCGTGGTGTGGCCTGTGGATCGCGCTGGGTTTTAAAGGGACGTGCCATATTGATAACTTATTGATTGCAATAGCGCATTTTACCGCAGTTAGTCCTAATCACCGCACACTATGTGGCTTTTTTGCACACATAGTAAATAAGCCTAACCCTGAAGATTAAAATCTAATGCGGAATTATCTAGCGCACTAAAATCTTGCATCTCTGGTAGCTCAGTCAATGAAAGTAGATTAAGGTCATCTAGAAAATGTTGGGTGGTAGCGTAAAGCGATGGCCGACCAGGAACATCGCGCTGACCAACAATATCAATCCAGTCCCGCTCTTGCAGCTGACGAATCAGATTAGGGTTAATTGCCACACCACGAATTTCTTCAATATCACCGCGTGTCACTGGCTGCTTGTAGGCAATAATTGCTAGCGTTTCGAGTAAGGCGCGTGAATACTTACCCTGCTTTTCTGGATTTAAACGTGTCAGAAAAGGCGTAAATTTTTGGCGCGCTTGAAAGCGATATCCAGATGCCACTTGCACTAACTCTAGCGTGCGTTCCGTCCAGTCTAGCTTTAACTCATCCAGTAACATTCTTAAACTGGGGCGCTCTATACCCTCAGAAAATAAGCGAGTTAAATCTTCTAGCGACAACGGCTGATGCGAGGTTAGCAAAGCTGCCTCTATGATATTTTTTAATTCTTGTAGATTATTGGCTTCAGACATCAGCTATTACTTTGCACATAAATCGGTGAAAAAGCAGCTTGCTGGGTAATGCGTAATAAGCCTTCACGCGCCAGCTCTAATATGGCCAAAAAGCACACTACCAGCTTAGGAATACCATCTTTGACCACATCAAAGAGTTCAGAAAACTCAACCATTTTATCTGTCTTTAGTCGTCGCAATATAATGCTCATATGCTCACGCACAGAAAGCTCAGCCTTGCCCACCTTATGGTGTTCATAGTGGCTAGCGCGCTTCAACACATTGCGCCAAGCCGCAGCCAAATCCTCTAAACTTACCTCAGGTGGCTTGACCAGAGTAATGTGATCATAATAAGCACTCGCAACACTAATATCCTCGCCCACTTTCGGCATTTCATCTAATTGCTGTGCCAACAATTTAATGGCTTCGTACTCCATTAATCGACGAACCAACTCAGCTCTAGGGTCCAACTCAGATTCAATTTCAGTTGGTTTAGGTAATAGCATGCGTGATTTAATTTCAATCATCATCGCCGACATTAATAGGTAATCCCCGGCCAGTTCAAGCTTAATTGCATGCATCTTTTCTACATATTGCATGTACTGGCGCGTAAGCTCTGCCATCGGAATATCAAGGATATCGAGGTTATGTTTACGTATTAAATACAACAGCAAATCCAACGGGCCTTCAAATGATTCCAAATACACTTCAAGTGCATCAGGTGGAATATACAAATCTAAGGGGAGCTCGGTAAAAGCTTCACCCTTGATTTTAGCGTTGAGTGGGGTCTCAATCACAATGACTGGCCATAAGTTGCATTAGTTGTAGTTCAAACCCATTACCTCACGCACATCGCGCATGGTTTCACGCGCTAATTTACGCGCTTTTTCACAGCCTTCAGCCACAATGTTTTTGACTAAAGTAGGGTCTTCTGCATATTGAGCGGCGCGCTCTTGAATGGGTTTCAGTTCAGCCAGTACGCCTTCAATGACTGGGCCTTTACATTCAATACAGCCAATAGCTGCAGATTTACAACTGCTCTGCACCCACTCCTGCGTGGCAGGACTAGAGTAAATTTGGTGCAATTGCCAAACTGGACATTTAGCAGGATCACCCGGATCGGTGCGACGCACGCGCGCAGGATCGGTTGGCATAGTCTTGATTTTCTTTGCAACTGAATCCACATCTTCACGCAACGAAATTGTGTTGTTATAAGACTTCGACATTTTTTGACCATCTAACCCCGGCATTTTAGACGCAGGAGTTAGCTTATAGTCTGGCTCCAACAATATCATTTTGCCACCGCCCTCTAGATAGCCAAGCAGGCGCTCTTTATCACCGATGCTCATGCCTTGCTGCTCTTCTATCATTGCGCGCGCTGATTCAAGCGCTTCCTCATCCCCACTTTGCTGGTAGGCGACACGCATTTCTTCATATAAAGAGCCACGTTTATTGCCAAGTTTTTTAATCGCAGCTTCAGCTTTTTCTTCAAAACCTTTTTCTTTACCGTAAATATGATTAAAGCGTCGTGCTATTTCACGGGTAAATTCTATATGTGGGATTTGGTCTTCACCTACGGGTACCTGTGTTGCTTTGTAGATTAGAATATCCGCGCTTTGCAATAATGGATAGCCTAAAAAGCCGTAGGTTGAAAGATCTTTGCTGGCTAGTTTTTCTTGCTGATCTTTGTAGGTTGGCACACGTTCTAACCAGCTTAATGGGGTAATCATGCTAAGCAAAGTATGTAGTTCAGCATGTTCTGGGACACGTGACTGAATAAAAATGGTAGCATTTGCTGGATCAACACCGGCCGCTAGCCAATCAATTACCATTTCCCATACGCTTTCTTCTATGATTTCAGGCGTGTCGTAATGCGTAGTTAGTGCATGCCAATCAGCGACAAAGAATAAGCACTCATGCTCATGCTGCAGCTTAATCCAGTTCTTAAGTACGCCATTGTAATGACCTAAATGTAAATTTCCGGTTGGACGCATACCCGATAAAACGCGCTCGATTGCCATGTATTCCCTAGTCTCAAAATCTTAAATTAAATATGCCATCATTATACAAACAAGCTTAAGCAATTAAGCTAAATATTAACTGGTAAACCGCATTAATAAATGGATCTAGAATGAAATTAAGTACACCGCTAAATAGCAGTGCGATTAAAATAAAAAAACCATAACGCTCAATTTGTGCAAATTGGCGCGCCAAATGGATCGGCAATAAGCTGACAGCAATACGCCCGCCGTCCAATGGTGGCAACGGTAGCAGATTAAGAACCATCAACACAATATTGATGCTAACACCAGCTTTAGCCATTAATGCCAATGGGTAGGCAATAGCATCGGGCGCAACCACAGCGTATTTCATCACCAAGGCCCAAAAGATGGCCATGACAAAGTTTGACGCTGGGCCTGCAGCAGCTACCCATAACATATCTTTTTTCGGATTACGTAGCCGACTAAAATCTACTGGTACTGGCTTAGCCCAACCAAACAGGATACCGCCCAACATAATGGTCAGTGCTGGTAATAAAATAGTACCGAATGGATCAATATGGCGCAGAGGGTTGAGGCTAATACGTCCTGCGTTAAAAGCAGTCATGTCTCCAAAATACTTCGCTACATAACCATGCGCAGCTTCATGTACGGTAATGGCAAAGATTACAGGTAAGGCGTAAATGACTATTTTTTGTATGATGCTTAATTCCATTTTCTTCTCTCTACTTAATTTTAAATTTTTATGTCAGTTAGTCTAAGTCAAATGGTGCTAAATCGCCCTGTCCAGCACGAATGAGGCTAGGCACCTCACCCGTTAAATCAATAACTGAAGTCGCGCCCGACACGCAGTGGCCGACATCAATCACCAAATCGACGACATGCTCAAGTTTATCGCGTATCTGCCATGCCTCGCTCAACTCATCATCATCGACTAAGTGCAGGGTCATGCTTAACATGGGCGCATCAATAGCATCCAATATTGCCTGCACCACCGCATGTTTAGGGACGCGAATACCAATGGTATTTCGTTTAGGGTTTTGTAACTTGCGCGGCACCTCTCGGGTGGCTTGCAAAATAAAGGTATAAGCCCCAGGGGTATTGGCTTTAAGCAGACGAAACTGGCTATTACTAACAATGGCATAGTTACCCAACTCGCTTAAATTGCGGCACACCAACGTAAATAAGTGCTTATCATCTAAGCCACGAATCTGGCGGATGCGCGTCTGCGCATCACCACTGCTGCCGACCATGCAACCTAAAGCATAGCCAGAATCAGTAGGGTAGGCTATTACGCCACCAGCTCGCAGAATATCTGCAGTTTGCGCAATCAGACGCGCTTGCGGGTTATCTAGATGAATATTGAAATATTGTGACATGTTGATGCTTATTCTAAGTTGTCGCGACCGTTTACAACACAGCTTCTGGCCAGTCGTGCCAAACTGGCACGCAGTTACTAGGCAACGCCGGAAGGCGACCCATCTCCATGAAGCTAATTCCTTTGCCGTGATAGTCCGAGCCTAAAGAAGACTTAAGATCAAATTGATGCGCGTACTTCGCGAACTCGATGTATTGATCAACGGTATGACTACCAGTAACAACCTCAATCGCAGTGCCTCCTAAGGCCCTGAACTCTTCTAAAAGTAATAACATATTGGTGCGACCTAAATCGTAGCGGCCAGGGTGCGCAATGACCGCCACGCCCCCACTGCCTGTGATCCAGCTTAAAGCATCTGTCATGCTCGCCCACTCATGCGGGAAATAGCCAGGCTTACCCTTGACTAGATAATTCTTAAAGACCGCCTTATTGTCTTTAGCCACGCCACTCTTGACCAAAAATCGAGCAAAATGCGTGCGGCTAATAATCCCTTCTTGTGCATATTCGTAGGCGCCTTCTAGACTCCCTGGAATGCCCGCTTTATCTAAACTAGCAGCCATGCCAGCGGCCCGATGATGGCGACCAGCACGTATCTCAGCCAAGCCAGTTTTTAATGGTGCATATTCAGGATCGATTTTTAAACCGACGATATGTATAGTGCGTTTTTTCCAAGTCACCGAAATCTCTACACCATTAATTAACTGCACACCTAAGCGCTGCGCTGCTTCTCTGGCAATTTTCAGGCCGGATGTATCGTCATGGTCTGTTAAGGCCAATACATCAACACTATGCGCAGCGGCATGCTCCACCAACTCAATCGGCGTCAATAGGCCATCTGATATATTGGAGTGCGAGTGCAAATCGAAGGTTAAAGACATGAATTCAAACACACCCTAGAACGAAAATATGAAAAATTAATTAAAACAGTGCTTTAAAATTACGCCTTGCGACACTGCGTCAATCATAGCAAAATAGCGGCCTAGTCTAAAGCATTGTTATCCATTGTATTTGTCGCATTTGCATTAGCGACTGTGTATAGCAGTCAACATACTTGTATGCATCATCTATTGAGACCCATATATGAAGTTTTTCTTCGATTTATTTCCGGTAATTCTATTTTTTATCGCGTTCAAATTTTTTGGCATTTATACCGCCACTGCAGTCGCCATGATCGCAACCTTAGCACAAATTGTTTACGTGAAGATTCGCCACGGTATGGTAGATAAAATGCTGCTAATTAGTGGCGGCATTATCACAATTTTCGGTGGTTCTACTCTCCTACTCAAAGACCCTACTTTTATTGAATGGAAACCTACGGTTCTTTATTGGCTATTTGCCACTAGTTTACTGGGAGCGCAATTCATTCTAAAAAAGAATCCCATGCGTAGCTTGATGGAAAAGCAGATCAGCTTGCCTGAAGCTGTATGGGGTGCAGTCAACTTGGCTTGGGCATTACTGTTTATAGCACTTGGGTTTTTGAATCTTTACGTAGCCTTTAATTACTCACTCGACACTTGGGTAAACTTTAAGCTGTTTGGAATTACCAGCATCTTATTTGTCTTTATTATTCTACAAACCCTGCTATTAAATAAATATTTACCCAAAGATGATTTAGACGATAAACATGAGGACTTAAAATGATGTGGTACGCAATTATGGCGCAAGATGTACCTGATAGCTTGCCACTCCGTTTGATCGCTAGACCTGCTCATTTAAAACGTTTGCAAGCATTACAGGACGAGGGTCGCTTGTTATTGGCTGGACCATTCCCCGCAATAGATAGTATAGACCCAGGCCCTGCGGGCTTTAGCGGCAGCTTAATTGTGGCCGAATTTTCGAACTTAGAAGCCGCAACATCTTGGGCTAATGCCGATCCCTTTGTCAGTGCAGGTGTTTACCAAAACGTAATAGTAAAACCATTCAGAAAAACGCTACCACTATGAGCCTAGCCGATGAAATATCACGACGCTTACAAATTTTAGCGCCCACTTCATTAGAAATTATAGATGAAAGTACAATGCATGCTGGACATGCAGGGAATGGAGGTGGGGCACACTTTAATCTAAAATTGACTAGCTCGCATTTTTGCAATAAATCGCAGATAATGCGACATCGACTTATTTATGCAGTATTGGCTGACCTTATACCAAAACAGATACACGCACTTAGTATAGAGGCTCGTGCCACAGACGATTCTCACTAAATGGCCTGATCATAAATATTGAAGTCAAAAACACTTACACTACCTACAATCAACCTTGAGGATTTTTGCATGAAATTTAGTCACACATTAATCGCCGTCGCTATTTTGGCGTTAAGCCCATCTGCATTTGCCAGTGATACTTTAGCTACGGTTAACGGTAAAGTGATCAAACAGTCTTTGTATGACTTCATCGCTAAAGATGCCACAGCACGTGGTCAGAAAATTGATGCACAAGTCAAAGAAGTCATCATCAACAAATTGATTGATTCTGAATTAGTTTATCAAGAAGCACAAAAAGTGGGAATAGATAAGCAGCCTGATTATATTGCACGTGAAGAGTTAGCTCGCCGTGAACTTCTCACATCTTCCTATTTACAAGACTTTGTGAAGAAAAATCCAATATCTGATGCCGATACTAAGGCCGCATATGAGCAGTATAAAAAAGCTTATGGTGATAAAGAATATAGCGCTCAACATATCCTAGTTAAAACAGAAGCCGAAGCTAAGGAAGTGATTACACAACTTGGAAAAGGTGGTAATTTTGCAAAAATTGCCAAAGAAAAATCAATTGATACTAGCAATAAAGACAAAGGTGGTGATCTAGGTTGGTTCTCTCCAGCTTCTATGGTGAAACCATTCAGCGACGCAGTGTCTGAGATGAAAAAAGGTGGCGTATCAAGTACCCCAGTACAAACGCAATTTGGCTGGCATGTTATTAAATTGGTTGATACACGTGCTGCACAACCAATGGATTACGATAAAGTAAAAGACGGCTTACAAAAAAACTTACAGCAACACAACTTAGAAAAAATGATGGCTGAGCTACGCAGTAAAGCGAAAGTTGATATTACAAAATAAGTTATTTAGATTTTGTTAATTAAAGGCCCGCATTATGCGGGCTTTTTACATTTTTTATGCCACGATTAGCCTAATGAGCATCACAGCGATAATAAATACTAAACAGTGGTTAAATATTTACGTAACTTTCCGATTTAAATTCAACGCTAATAGTGTTCATAGGAGTAAATTCATGCAAGTCATATTTTTGAAACTTAAGTTTTATACTATTAGTAATATTTAACATACTTTTAAATATCCAACTCTCAGTAAAGAAATCTAATTAGCCGTATGAAATCAAATTCGCCTCGCCATACTTTCAATTTAATGCATTGCATCGTCCTGCTAATTGGTTTGACTGCTACTTATAGCGTATTCGCAGATGAGCCTGAGTATGAAGATACAACGGTCAGATTCCAAAGCACTTATATTTGGCAAAATCATCCCTCTTTTCAAGAAAAGTATAATGGGCAGAACAGCCTTAGCGCCAATCAAGAAAAAAGCTATACCGCCACCATCACTGGATTTTGGGGGTTTCGTCCTTGGCAAGGTGGTGAGTTATATCTAAATCCAGAGATAACGCAAGGCGTTCCTTTCTCAGGACTAAATGGAACTGGGGCTTTTACTAACGGCGAACTTACACGCACGGCTGGTACCGAACCTAAACTTTACCGACAAAGACTATTTCTACGTCAGACAGTGAATCTTGGTGGTGGTGTAGAAAAGGTGGAAGCTGGCCTCAATCAGATGGCTGGCTCCGTTGATAAAGATCGATGGGTACTGACCGTTGGCAACTTCTCAAGCTTAGATGTGTTTGATGGAAATGCTTACGCTAAAGACCCACGCGTCCAATTCATGAATGCTGGATTTATGGCACCACTGGCCTATGACTATGCAGCTGATGCACGTGGCTTTGGTTTTGGTTTAACGAGTGAGTGGTATCAAGGCGACTGGGTATATCGCATTGGCCGTATGACAGGTCCAAAAGACCCTAATATGTTACCCACGGATTTTAGAATTTTTAAATACTACGGCGATCAAGCAGAAATTGAGCATGCTCACACGGTATTCGGGCAGCCTGGCAAAGTGAGGCTATTAGGTTGGAGAAACCACGCTAGACTTGCGAGTTTCCAAGATGCACTGGAATACCACATCACTAATCCAAGCAGTGATGCTCAAGCTATCTTTGCAGTGCGTAGTAGCGATAAAGTTAAATATGGCGTTGGCGTTAATGTGGAGCAAGCCATTAGTAATGATGTAGGATTTTTCCTAAGAGCTATGCAAGCCGACGGACACACAGAAACGCTTGCATTTACAGAAACGGATGCTTCACTCGGTACGGGTTTCTCAATAAAAGGGGCATCTTGGCAACGGCCAAAAGATACGTTGGGGTTAGGCTATATCCGTAATACCCTTTCGGATGAACGAAGACGTTACTTAGAGGCAGGTGGTATTTCTTTCTTCTTAGGTGACGGCCACCTTAACTATCGGCCAGAGCAAGTATTTGAAGCCTATTACAGTGCGAATGTTTGGAAGGATTTATATGTGACGGCGGATTATCAACGGATGTTAAACCCTGGCTATAACAGTGATCGAGGACCTGTTAATTTTGGGGCACTACGCTTTCATGTTGAATTCTAGCGCCAAGCCTAAGATGAGCGTATTTTTGCTAAATAATCTTACATGGAATTAATGCATCTTCATCAAAGCGATATACAGCACACAAACGGTGATAGCCGTCAGCAATGATCATGTTGCCGTTTGCTTGGTCTCTGACCAAGAGCAGTGGAGAAATAGCGTTGCCTGTTTTGATTTTTCTAGCATCTTTCCGTACATGGGAATTACTGATACCTAGTAGTGATAAATTAGAAGCTCGGAACAAGTCTTTGGCTTTAAAATTCGATGTGGCGACAGATTTTAATTTATCTATTAAAGCTTCAACTACCTTGCTTTCATAGATGAGACTTAAATAAGATGCTGCCGCAGGATAATCATGCTCTTCGGGAAGATCTAGCCATTTAATTTCTTGTTTATTTTGCTTGGCCATGGCTAACTCTCCGCATAAAATTATTATTTACTGATGGTGAAACTTACCAATAATTACCGAGCTACTTCTTTGGTTCACCTTTGATTTTAGCCATCTTTTCACGCCACTCGTTTAGATTCTCTTCCTCAAGCTCCAACTGTAATGCTAACGCATCCTCTATGCTAAGCTTATCTTTATCTAAGCGCTTGGGTAGCTTACCGCTCATTCTAGATAGAAGACGCTCAGCCTCGGCTGGGCTTAACAATTTTGCTTTAACTTGATACTCTTCACTTGCTACTTTATTAGACATAATCGTTACGACTCAGCTTTATGTTGAAATAATATAAAGCGCTATTCTAAGAAGTAGTTCATGAACTATGTGTGAATTTTTTGTGACATTATGCAGATCTCACGCAGGAAAATTATCACAACGTACGCCTTAAGCATCTTTGTCATCGCTCTGAGGGCCGCTTAAAAAGGAAATAGACCAGGTTACTTTGCATCTAAAAAAGCATTGCTGAGGTCCCCAACCTTAGCTCTAACCCCTGGAATGGATTCAAGAGCGAAGCGCTGCGTGATTAGTTTTAGTATAGAAGTTGTATCGTAGTATGTATGGTCCACATAATTAGTTTTAGAAAATGGTGAGATAATAATTGTCGGAATTCTTGAACCAGGACCCCATCGATCTCCTTTAGGTGGAGCTACATGGTCCCAATACCCACCATTTTCATCATAAGTCACAATAATTGCCATTTTCTGCCATTGACGACTGTTTTTCAGGCTATTAACAAGTTCAGCGATATGAGCATCTCCCGACATGACGTCTGTATATCCGGAATGCTGATTTAAATTACCCTGTGGCTTGTAGAACACGACAGAAGGTAATGTGCCAGCTTGAATATCTCTTTGTAAGTCAGTGTAATCCTTTAGATGACGTTGCCGTTCATTTCTGCCTTCCTCTGTCGCAGGGTTAAATCTACTAAAATAATTAAACGGCTGATGATGCGCTTGGAAGTTAGTTTTCTTAACGTTGTAGATGACTTCGCGGTTTTCGGTAGCTTCACGCCAGCCACCTGCATACCAAGCCCAATTAAAATCTTTTGCACTTAAGGTATCACCAATGGTCTTCGTTACCATTGAATTTTGCGGTGGCAATGGATTTTTATCAGGGTCAGCTAAAGTTTTATCAGCGTTTTTTTGAGGAGCTATACCACTAGGTTGATACGATGGTTGTAGTGTATTGACCGCATAATAGTCTGGGGTCAAAGGCTTGTCCGAGATATAAATTGGCTTGCCTAACAAAGCACTTCGTGGAGAACTTTTATCCTCTGTCAATGTTATTCCATTGCTATCCACTTTACTTAATAGTGCTTCTGGCGCATTGGGATATTTAGGTGTGCAAGCACAAACAAGCCAAAAATGGTTTAAAAACGAACCTCCAAAAGCACCCATGAAGAAGTTGTCAGCAAGTGTATATTGCTGTGCCAATTGCCACATTTTCATTGGCGCACCATTGTAATAACCCATAGCCAAACCACCTGCATCAGACCAAGCTGCAAACATGTTATTTTTACCACCATTTATTTGCATTTGATTATTAAAAAATCGATGCACTAAATCTGGAGTTGCGTTATTCATACCAAGAGCATCTGGAACTGCGCCTGGTGCTCCGTCAATTTTAAAGGGTGCGTTTGACAGATTAGATACAAAAGACAACTTATCACTTACTTGAGTGCCTTGAGCATTCCATACGGTTGGAAATGTGCTTAATTCGCTACTCCCATCTCGGTCCACTTGATGATAGTTAGCTAAGTTGGTATCGGAGCCATCCGCATTTTTAAAGATGCCATTTGCACCAGGAAATAATCCATACAGATTGTCAAAACTTCTATTTTCTGCATAAATAATAACGATTGTTTCAATTTGATTGAGGCGGGAATCGCCTAAATTTTCAGCAACGACTAGACTACTGCAAATTGAAAGAAATAGGACACCAACTGACAAAATGCTGGTTCTGACAAGATTGTAGAGAGTTTGTTTTTGCATTTTTATTACGAAGTCTTTATTGATTGAATATGAATAATGATTATCTAATAATTAATCTACTTAAAACCACCCTATTTCTATATTTCTTTCCATCTTTCGCTAGCCAGCAATAAATGAAAAAAATAGGGTGCTTATGAGGCACCCTTAAAAGGAGATGAAACATTCAAGCTCTAGAACATTCAAAAATATACAAGCTTAATGTGGCAATAATAAGACAAAGTGAAATTATTTGGGGTACAAGAAATGATGTTAATGCTTACCTCTAATTTGGGCCATCTTTCTTCGCCAGTCTTGAAGCCTTTCTTCATCCATACGCAACTTTTCATCAGCGGCTTCTGGATTCAAATACACGCGAGTATCTGGTTGACCAACTGGCTGCCAAATTGAATTAATAAACAAATCGTTCAATTTTAATTTTGGATCGTATCGTAAAGGGGTGACCATCTAATGCTCTCCATTTTTACAAGAAAATATAAGCTATAAACAACATGAGTACATTGTGTGCTTTCACTAGATTAGAAGCTTGACCTGCATCAATAAAGGTCTGATGAAATAATCCATCAGGTTTGGAAAAGCTTAACCCCCCCCCAGAGTGTCTAAAGGACGTTAGGGTGTTGATTTCACAAAGTTGACTGAGCGCTTAGACCAATACCCTAAGTTCGTGATAATAATTCCAACTACCTAGTATTGATTTACCAAACGATCATTTTCTATGATAAATTCTAACAAGTTAGATAATCACAATACAACGATCAACCATGCAATAGATTTAGCTACTATTAATTTGGGCGGCTCATTGCTAGATGAAATTCATTAACATCAAATAACGGTTAAACATCCCATGCTTTTTAGGCGTTCACTTTTACAGGAACTCATCACCACTGCAGCTGGCGCGCTTCTTATTCTGTTAGGCATTGTGATTGCACAGCGTACGGGTTATCTTTTGCAACTGGCTGCAAATGGCATTCTACCTAACGATGCAATTACAACCATGCTTGGTTTCAATATGGTTAAGTTTATGCCAATGCTGCTTTCTCTCGCCTTGTTTCTATCAATACTGATGACACTTTCACGATGGTATCGAGATTCGGAAATGGTCGTTTGGTTTAGTTCAGGGCTAAGTATCACTAGCTGGATAAGGCCAATACTATCCTTTGCCATTCCTATCATTGTATTTATATCAATTCTTAGTTTATTTGTAATGCCTTGGGCAACAAGTAAAGGTGAGGACTACAAAGCACAGCTTGAGAGTCGAGATGAACTTTCAGCTATTAGCCCTGGTACATTTAAAGAGTCATCTAATGCAGAGCGTGTATATTTTATCGAAAGTTTTGATGAACTTGGTGATAGCGTTAAAAATATTTTTGTCCAATCGATTCATCAACAGAAGTTAGGCATTATTGTGGCTGCAAAGGGCAGTCGTTATGTTGAGGAAAATGGAGATAAATTCTTACTAATGAAAAGTGGGACCCGCTATCAGGGGACGCGTGATACATCTGAATTTTCCACCACATCGTTTGATAAATATGCTCTTCGAGTAGAGGCGGCTGAAGTAAAGCAAAAGCCAATACAAACCATCTCTAAATCAAGTAAGGAGCTATTCGAGAATAGAAACAATGCGAATAATGCAGAATTACAGTGGCGATTTGCCATTCCTATCTCAGCCTTAATACTGGCATTCCTTGCAATACCGCTAAGTGCTTCAGATCCGCGCTCAGGTCGTTCAATCAACTTCGTGTTAGCACTTGTTATTTATATTATTTATAACAATATGCTGAGCATTATGCAGGCTTGGGTTGCGCAAGGAAAATTAAATGCATCCATTGGCCTTTGGCCTGTGCATTTCCTTTTTTCAATGATGGCATTTTACCTATTTTATAGGCGTGCGCACCAACTACCAATGGTCCCCAAAATCTTGACAATAAACTGGTTTAATATTTCTACAAAAGCGTGATAAAGCAGCCTAAATGAGATCTATATTTAATGGCTTAGATATAACCGATAACTCCCAGCATCACCAATCACTGATAGTCTATTCAGTTCATTATCAATGCGACTTAACTGTGACTGCTTGATGGCAAGATAAATCTGACTTGTTTTTGAAAGGTCATTTACTTCTTCGACAGTATTAACTTCTATTGCTTTACCGTCTGTATAAAACATTGATGAAAATGGTTTGTCACTTAAAAAGACTATGGGTTTAGCATTGTGCTGAGCTTTATATAAAGCAACCACCCCTTTTGCTGATCTTGAGTCTGCTTTATGGTCTAAAGTTAAAGCCATGAGCGCCCACACAGTAGCAATAGCGCTTAAACTAACCCCACATAAGAGTGCACTTTTCGCAAATGACACTTTCACTTCCCCTAAATAAAGAGCAAGCAATAATGCGAGGGAAGGTAAGCCTGGCAATACGTATGTCCACAAAGTATTGCCAGACATTGTAAAAAATATACATGGCGCTAAGCCTGACAGTAACAAGTAAGCTTTGAACTGCTTATTTTCCGTTGCATTCTTTGTGCTATTTTTATTATATTTAGTCATCCATATGGTAATTGGGAGAATCAAAGACCAAGGCAGGCTAGCCACAATAAGATATAGCCAAATGGAGCCACGTGGTCTTGCGTGCGCGGTGCCATATAAATCACCTTTCCAGCCGGAAACGGTAAAGCGCTGCCAATGCTCTCCCACAAAAAAATAGTGTAAAAACCCAGGTGTATGCTTTTCCGCTACTAAATACCAAGGTAAGCTGATTAGAATCGCTAAAATACAACCTAAAATCCAAGGGAGCCCTTTCCAAGTTTCTTTAATTGATCCTGTTAGCTGTGCCCACAAACCAATTGGAATAAAAACCAACACCCATCCTACCGGACCTTTGGCATATAACATGATGCTTAAGCCGATAAAAAATAGCCACTGCTCACGTTTCCTGTTGGCCTCTGCACCACGCAGACTAAGCCAGAAAGATCTTAGGGATAATGTACTGCCTATACAAAGCGCAACGTCTGTAGTGACCGCGCCAGATAACAAGATATATAGAAAAGAGGTACTTAATATAGATACAACATAAAATGGATTAACGAGACTTCGCTTTGCCCAGTCGTAACAAATAAATACGATGGTGACTGCAGCAAGAAATTGTGGAAAACGTACAGCAAATTCATTAATACCAAATACCTTTATACCTAGGGCTGACATCCAAAATGATAGGGGCGGCTTACCCCAAAATGGAACTCCAAAATCAAACCATGGCGTTATCCAGTCATTCATTTCAGCCATTTTTCTAGCCATTTCACCATATCGACCTTCAGTCGTATCCATCAATGGGTAAAGTGCTAGAGAGATAACCCTTAATAATATGAGCCCAGTAAGTATGTAGAGGGTTGATTTTCCGAGCGCTAATTCAGCTTTATTCCAAAACTTATAAAAGAAATTCAAACTTTATACTCCGCAGATAGACTTACTTAGCTCAATTATGATTGGGCATTTTTTAGATTTTTATCTTAAATGTTGTTTGATGCATTAGTAACAATTGATGCTATTTTACACGTAAGTACGCGTTTCAGATAAAGGTGTAAAGTGATAGAACCAGTAACTGCATTGGGGAAATTGCATTTCGTCGCATTCTTAAATGTTGGCCATAACAAATATCCGCATAAATAGAATGAGCTGGCATACGAATCAGAAAGACAACAGCGTTTTATACCAAGTTAGAAATACATGAGTACTGACACCTAATTAGCGGGTGATTTGTGCGATACTTAAGAACAGTTATCATTTAGCAGCAAAGTACACTCTGGTGTCATTAATTTACATTTACCAATACCCATGCGACCCTTATCTCAACTGAACATTGCTCAACCCGCGATTATTTCAGCAATAGAGGCCGACGAATCTCTGTTTAACCGTTTGTCCGCACTGGGCTTTCGTGTTGGGAAAACCATCCGTATTATTCGGCGTGCAAACTTCAACGGACCGTTGCAAGTGCGTTTGGGCACAACGGATGTCATCTTACGTCACACCGATGCCGCACGCATTCAAGTTAATCTAAATGAGCATTAAAGCCATATGAAACGCATTGCATTATTAGGCATGCCCAATACCGGTAAATCAACTTTATTTAACCGCATTAGTGGTGCCTCAGCACGTGTGGGCAACTGGCCGGGCATCACAGTAGATTTAATGAGTGCCAAGATATTAATCGGCGGCCATATTGCAGACCTCATTGATTTGCCTGGCATCTATGACTTGCATGGATTTTCTGAAGATGAACAAGTGGTGAGGCATTTTCTGGCAAATAATGCCGTAGATTTAGTCATCATCTTGCTCAACAGCTCGCAAATTGACCGCCAACTATCCTTAGTACTACAGATTAAAAAGCTCAATATACAGGCAGTTTTGGCTTTAAATATGGCGGACGAAGCTAAACAGTCTGGCATTACCATTGATACAGACAATCTAGCCTCAGCCTTAGCAATGCCCGTACTTCAAATTAGCGCTAAATATGGCGACGGCTTACCTAAAGCTTTGCAAGCCGCTGCGCAAATTATCAATCAAAACCAATTACCGACGGACCCACAACTCATAAGCAGAAAGCTACAAGCTGATCATCAAATTGAACGGGAAATGGACACTCTAATTCAGAAATATGTGCAAATACCCACAACATTGACGGATAACACCACCGACAAAATTGACCGTATATTGCTACATAAATGGTTCGGCTTGCCACTATTCTTTGTCGCTATGTTTTTATTTTTTCAATTTATTTTTAGTGTGGGTAAACCACTACAAGATTTGCTAGCTTGGGCATTCCGCATACTGCGTAGTGATGTTTTAAATTCACTATTCGCCAATAGCCCCGCATGGTTTAGTGGCTTAATGTTAGATGGTGTATACAATGGCTTGGCGACGGTTGCTGCGTTTGTGCCGATTATTGTGCTGTTCTTTTTAGTGATGTCCATGGTCGAAGACAGCGGCTATTTATCTCGCGCAGCTTTTCTAATGGACGCACTTATGGCCAAAATGGGGTTAGACGGGCGTGGCTTTGTAATGATGTTGATGGGTTTTGGTTGCAATGTACCCGCGCTCATGGGCACGCGTATTATGCGCTCACGTCCAATGCGCCTGCTCACCATGCTGGTAATTCCATTATCTTTATGCTCAGCGCGGCTGCAGGTGTTTATTTTCATCATTGCCGCATTATTTACGGCACAACAGGCACCGATCATTTTATTCGCCTTATACGTAACTAGTTTTTTCACCATGTTTTTAACCGCTCTGCTGTTTCAAGGTCAATATAAAAATAGTGAACCCTTTTTATTGGAGTTACCTCCTTATCGCTTTCCTACACCGCGACAGATAGTGTTGCGAGGCTGGCAAGAAGTGAAGCACTTCCTAATCCGCGCCAGCAAATTTATTATCATTGGTGTAGTCTTGGTATGGGCATTGACTAACTTTCCTAGCGATGTTCCCCCAGCTAGTGCAGGCACTATTGCAGGTCAGATTGGCTTGCTGTTTGCACCTGTTCTAGACCCGATAGGCATTAATACACAACTTGCCATAGCCTTAATATTCGGCTTTGTCGCTAAAGAAATTGTGATTGGGGCGTTAGCAGTAATATATGGCTTGCAAGGCGAAGCGCTAATGGCGCAAATGGCTAGCCAGATTGACTGGGTGCAAGCCATGAGTTTTATGCTATTTACCCTCATTTATACGCCCTGCCTTTCCACTATCGCTACCTTGAAAAATGAATCTAAAAGCAGCGGTTTTATGTGGTTATCTATAGCGTGGTCGCTTAGCTTGGCTTGGGTGGTGAGCTTTGTATTTTACCAAGGAGCTCGCGCACTAGGTTTTTAAAAGAATGAGTGGCAAAAATATGACCGAAACTTAGCTCGGATAAAACCTATTGGAATAGCTCAGGCGCTTGCGAGGAACAAGCGCCTATATATAACAGAGTCCTAAATAACTAAACTGCTGACTCGCCAGTTTCGCCTGTACGAATACGGACAACCTGCTCAACTGCGCTCACAAATATTTTCCCATCACCAATTTTACCGGTATGCGCAGCTTTAATAATGGCATCCATAGCGGCTTCAACTAAGTCATCTGCGACGACTAGTTCTAGTTTGATTTTAGGTAAAAAATCCACCACATATTCAGCACCACGATACAACTCAGTGTGACCTTTTTGGCGACCAAACCCTTTAACTTCGGTCACGGTTAAGCCATTCACACCGATACTTGATAGCGACTCACGCACCTCATCTAATTTAAATGGTTTAATAATGGCTTCAATTTTTTTCATACGGTCCGAGCTCCTATTATTGGCGACGTTTTTGTGACGTCTCAAAGTTATTTTAAGTGTATATCAAAATTCAATTTGGCAGTAATCGGATGCCGCCTATCTTTACCAAAGCCTTTATGCGTAATACGGACACCGACCGGCGACTGTCTCCGTTTATATTCATTACGATCAATCAGCATAATCACACGTTGCACAACTGCAGTAGCATATCCCATTGCCACAATATTAGCCTGACTAAGGTCATCTTCTACGTATGCTTGAATAATACCGTCCAGCACTTCATAGGGAGGCAAACTATCCTGATCCAGCTGATTAGCCCGAAGCTCGGCTGATGGTGGGCGCGTAATGATGCGAGATGGGATTACTGGAGACAGGCTGTTGCGATAATTGGCTAGTTGATAAACCATAGTTTTTGGCACATCTTTTAATAAAGCGAACCCCCCCGCCATATCCCCATACAGCGTACAGTATCCGACTGCCATTTCACTTTTATTACCAGTAGTCACAACGATACTGCCAAATTTATTGCTAATGGCCATTAGCAACATGCCGCGTATACGTGCTTGTAGATTTTCTTCTGTAGCATCCATAGGCAGCTGATCAAACATAGGCGCCAGCGTAGCTATATATTGTTCATATAGCCCTTTAATTGCAATCTCATCATACTTCACAGCTAAAATTTCAATCATTTCACGGGCATCATTGACACTGATATCCGCAGTAAATTCCGAAGGCATCATCACTGCATGGACTTTATCTGCACCTAGTGCATCAACTGCAATGGCAAGTGTAAGCGCAGAATCAATGCCACCTGAGAGACCAAGCACCACCCCGGGAAAACCATTTTTATTTATATAGTCGGCAAGCCCTAATTTAAGTGCCGCATACACAGAAGCGACTAAATTCATAGGTTCTGCGATTGCAGCAGGTACGGGTTGATTGTGGTGAAATTCTATGAGCGCTAAAGCTGATTTGAATGCTGGCAATTGTTGCGTTAACTGCCCCTGAGCACTCAGCACAAAAGAGGCTCCATCAAACACCAACTCATCTTGTCCGCCTACCATATTGGCGTAAATGATTGGCAATCCAGTTTCCTCAACACGCTGACGTAATATTTCCAAACGTGTGGACTGTTTTTCCATATGGTATGGTGATGCATTAATGGCAATCAATATCTCAGCACCAGCCGCTTTCGCCAATAAAGCAGGCTCTGCTTCCCAAACATCAGCACAAATCAACGTACCAATTTTAATACCATGATGCTTGAACACTAACGCTTGATGGCCAGGCGTAAAGTATCGCTTTTCATCAAACACACTGTGATTAGGAAGCACATGCTTATGATAGGTGGTTGTGATTTCGCCATCCTCCAACACGGATAAGGCGTTAAAACATCCTTCTGGCGTTTGCTGTGGGTGACCAATGATGACCGTAACCCCTTGCAACTCCTTGCATAACTGTTGCAAAGCCTGCTCGCACAAGCGTAAAAAATCTTCGCGTAATAACAAATCTTCCGGCGGGTATCCACATAGAGATAGTTCTGGCGTAATCAGTAGTGTTGCGCCCTGCGCCTTGGCCTGGCTTGCACAAGCAATGATTTTAGCCATATTGCCGGCGACATCGCCCACCATGCAATTAATTTGCGCGATTGCAATCTTCATTTAAGTGCTTTCATTGCAAATAAGCTTTAACCTAGTGACTAAACTGCAAACAGCCAAAGTTGGGAGATTAATAAGAACCACCAGCCTCTTTTAGAAGGTGAACGATTTCTGTATCACGGCCTTTAAGTGCGTACACCAAAGGTGTCAGTCCATATTGGTCTTTAGCTTTTACATCAGCTTTATTGTCGATGAGCAATTTAACGATGCCCGCATTCTTGTTACTAACCGCAACATGAAGTAATGAAGAACCTTGATAGTCCAAATTATTCACATTAGCACCCGCTTTAATAAGTACGCGCGCTGAATCTAGTTTTGATTTTTTAACTGCCCAAGTTAAAGCAGTCCACTCTGAAGCATCCTTTTGTTCTAACACTGCATCTTTTTGCACAAGCAATTCAACAATTAGTGCGTGACCTTCTCGCGCAGCAATCATTAACGCTGTAGTTTTTAATCTATCGCGCGCCTGCATATCGGCTTGATGCTCAAGCAGAGTTTTAACTGTTGCTAAGTCACCGCCCTTGGCTGCGTGCATAAGAACCGTTTTGCCATCATCGCTCCTAGAATTTACATCCACGCCATGCTTCAATAAAATATCTACTGCTGGGGCGAAGCCTGCTACTGCAGCCATACCAAAAGCACTCCAACCAGCAGCGTCACGTACTTTCGGATCAGCACCATGACTTAGCAAGACTTCTATGGTGTCAATATAGTTTTTCTTGGCAGCAAACATTAGTGCTGTCCAGCCACCGTTATCCTTCGCATTCACATCAGCGCCTTTGTTTAAGAGCGCAGAGGCAACCTCAGCATGATTCTTGCGCGCTGCGTACATTAAAGCGGTAATGCCGTCCGCATCTTTAGCATTAGCACTAGCACCACTATTTAACATTGCATTGACCGCAGCCAAGTCGCCTTTCCCTGCGGCTGTTAGCATGTAGCTAATCTCTTCGGTTGCTTGGGCAGAAGACACTGCCATTAATGCCAACAGGCAAAATGCAAAAATATTTTTGTATAGTGTATGCATAAGAATTAGGCTATTTTATTTTAAGATTAATTGCAGCCAACACGGCTTCACCAAGTCCCGCCGGCGAACTGGCTACTACTGCACCAGCGCGCTCTAGAGCGCGCATTTTATCTTCGGCTTTACCACTGCCCCCAGAAATAATAGCCCCTGCATGACCCATGCGTTTACCCGCAGGCGCCGTTTGTCCAGCAATGTAAGCCGCGACAGGTTTACTTACATTACTTTTAATAAATTCGGCTGCCGCTTCCTCATCAGAACCACCAATCTCACCCACCATAATGATGGCTTCGGTTTCATCATCGGCTTCAAACATTTCTAAGCATTCAATAAAATTCAACCCCTTAATCGGGTCGCCGCCAATACCAACGCAGGTACTTTGTCCTAACTTCAAGGCTGTAGTCTGATGCACTGCTTCATAAGTGAGCGTGCCAGAGCGAGACACAATACCGACTTTACCGCGTAAATGAATGCTACCAGGCATAATGCCGATTTTACACTCGTCAGGGGTAATCACACCGGGGCAATTAGGGCCAATTAACTTAACATTATAAGAGTTGAGCACATGCTTAACATTCAGCATATCTAATACCGGGATACCCTCGGTAATGCAAATAATAAGCTCAATACCAGCATCGCAAGCCTCTAAAATAGAATCTGCCGCAAACGCGGGGGGCACATAAATCACGCTCGCAGTCGCGCCAGTTTCACGCACCGCATCACGCATAGTATTAAATACAGGTAAACCTAAGTGTATTAAGCCACCCTTACCCGGAGTAACTCCACCGACCATTTTAGTTCCATAAGCCAATGCCTGTTCAGAGTGAAAGCTACCTTGCTTCCCGGTAAACCCTTGGCAAAGCACTTTAGTGTTTTTATTAACTAATATACTCATACTAGAACTGCCTTCACAGCTTGCACCGCAGCATCGGTTAAGCCATCGGCCGAAATGATATTTAACCCACTAGTTTGTAACATGGTTTTACCTAATTCCACATTGGTACCTTCTAAACGTACAATCACCGGAATTTGCATACCAACTTCTTTCACCGCAGTAATAATACCTTCGGCAATAATATCGCAGCGCATAATACCGCCAAAAATATTCACCAAGATAGCTTTTACATTACTATCTGCCAAAATTATTTTAAATGCTTTAGTAACAGTTTCTGCTGTAGCGCCTCCGCCGACATCTAAAAAGTTAGCCGGCGCCCCGCCATGCAGTTTAATCAAATCCATAGTTGCCATCGCTAAACCAGCTCCGTTTACCATGCAACCAATATTGCCATTAAGCGCGATATAGTTTAAACCGGCGTGATGCGCAACTGCCTCTTTGCTGTCCTCCTGCGACCAGTCGCGTTGCTCTGCCAAAGCCTTTTGTCTGTAAAGCGCATTATCGTCCACGCTCATTTTGCAATCTAGGGCAAAGAGCTTGCCATCACTAGTGACGACTAAAGGGTTGATTTCCAACAAAGCCAAATCATTTTCTTTAAATAGCTTATAAAGCCCTTTTAGAATTTTGGAAAAAGCGCTGATTTGATCACCGACTAAGTCTAGTTTAAAGCCCAAGTTACGGGCCTGGTAATCCATTAATCCAGTTAAAGGGTCACAGACTTCCTGCAATATTTTTTCTGGGCTGTTTTGGGCAATTTCTTCAATATCCATACCGCCAGCGCTTGAGGCTACAACGACCACGCGCTCCAACGATCTATCTACTAGCATGGATAAATATAATTCACGTGCGATTGGCAGTGTTTCTTCAATCAACACTTGATTCACCGGCTGACCATCTGGTGCATTTTGATAGGTGACTAAAGTTTTACCTAATAGCTCACTGGCAACCACCTGCGCTTCACTTGCTGATTTAACAACTTTAACGCCGCCCGCCTTACCACGGCCTCCGGCATGCACCTGTGCTTTCACAACCCAAGCATTACTAGCAATTTCAGTGGTGACGGCTACCGTCTCCTTCGCTACAGCCACTACTTGACCGCGCGGCACCGGAATACCATATTTTTGCAATAGCGTCTTGGCTTGATATTCATGCAAATTCATAACAATAGTGCTCTATTTAATCGTAACTGTCATTTTCTCGCAATTCAGCCAAATGTGCTAGTACTGGCTTCATATTCTCAGCCAATACAGCCAAGCCGACGGGTGCCAAGTGTATAATCTACTTTTTTAATACAATCAAAAAAACTATGCGTTTAGTTATTCAAAGCCAAGCCATTAATTATTCACATTTAGCCCATATTCATCAATTATGTGCGACCAGTGTGCAATTTGTGCAAACTGGACAACACGCCTACTACTTAGCTAACCAAACGCAGATTCTGCCCGAAGTCCAGCAGTTTTGCATGGACCAGCATATAGATTGTAGTTATGTGCAAAATAAGCAAATTCTAAATAATTTTGGTTTGTGTGTCATGGATATGGATTCGACACTTATTAGCATTGAATGTATTGATGAAATCGCAGATATGATCAATATCAAACCGCAAGTGGCCGAAATTACTGAACGCGCAATGCGAGGTGAACTTGACTTTGCGCAAAGCCTACGTCAACGCGTTTCGCTATTAAAAGGCTTGGAACAATCTGACCTGATGCGCGTGTTGGACGAACGGCTAAAACTTAATCCAGGGGCCATTGAGTTAATTGCCGCTTGCAGAAGCAATAACATTACCACCTTACTGGTTTCTGGTGGCTTTACCTTTTTTGCTGAGCAAGTCAAAACGATGTTAGGTTTGGATTATGCAATTTCTAATACGCTGGAAATTATAGATGGTAAATTGACTGGTCATATATTAGGCGACATTGTGGATGCACAAGGTAAGGCTGATGAGCTGGTTAAACTACGTGAAAAGTTAGGATTAACTGCCGCGCAAACTATTGCCATCGGTGATGGCGCTAACGATCTTAAAATGATGGCGGTTGCTGGTATCGGCATCGCTTACCATGCTAAACCTATCGTACAAACACAGGCAACTTATGCCCTTAATTATGTGGGGTTAGACGGCGTAGTGAATTTGCTCACCACTTAGCGTGCTACAAGACAAGCAACTGTTCTAATTCAGCCTCAGTAAATCCGGCTTTGCGCCTAGCTTCTAAATTAAACGGGCCACGTAGCTTAGGTGCTGAATATTCCACGCAAAGGCGCTCAAAGGTTGGTAATGGGGACAATCCCTGCTCATTACACAAGTAATTAAACCAAGTATTGCCAATAGCGACATGCCCCACTTCATCGCGTAAGGTAATATCCAAAATTTTAGCAGCTTGCAAATCTCCTGCCTGCGCCAGCTTTTCCCTTAGCGCTGGTAAAGCATCCAAACCTCTAGCCTCCATAGTTCTTGGCACTAAAGCCATCCGTGCCAAGATATTCAGCTTAGTTCTATCCACCATTTCCCAGAGACTATTATGTGCAGCAAAGTCGCCGTAATGAAACCCGAGATATTGCAAATGCCCATTCAGTAAATTGAAATGATGCGCTTCTTCTGCAGCCACTTGTAGCCAATTGGCATAGTAGCTTTTGGGCATATCACTGAAGCGCCAAATAGCGTCCAACGCTAAATTTATAGCATTAAACTCTATATGGGTGAGCGCATGAACGAGCGCAGCACGGCCAGCAATCGTATTCATTGCACGGCGTTTCACTAGCAATGGAGGAACCAACTCTGGCTTTTCAGGCCGTCCGGGAATAGTACGCAATTCGGTAGCTAATATGGATTCGCTTGAACGGATAAGATCAAGTTGTATCTCTCCACTTTGCCAAGAAAGCGCTAATGCGCTGACTGCCTTTGATTTCAGTAGCGCATCAGGTTCAGCTAAGCAGTTTAAGGCGGCTAAGCGAAGTTCAACAAAGGGTTGTTGCAAACACATTAATGCAATGGAATAAAATCTAATTCACCAGCCTTCATATCCGGTACCATTAAATATTGTTCATCCCTTGTTAGTGCAATATCTGCAGCAGATTGGTAACCAGCCTTTATTTCAGCTACTTCGCCAGCCAGATTTACGCTAAATACCTTCCCGTTTTTCCAGTCACTGACGTACATTTTTCCACTAGAATGATGCACTAAACCATCACCACCACCAAAGCCTTCTGCGAGATTTGTGAATGCATGTGTTTTCATATTAATACTATATAAAACACCGGAAACAAAATCTACCACCGTTAACACATCGCCAGTATCATCCATCAGTAAGCCATTGGGTGCTAGCAAACGCGGCTCTTGCTTGTTATTAAGCACCAACGACACCTTCCCTTGTGCATTTATTTTGTAAATGGCACCGCCCACACCCTTTAGATCTCCACTATCGCTGACATATAAATTGCCTGCAATATCCGCCTCTAAATCATTTAAAAATAGTGGCAATTCAGGAAATGCATTGGTGTCAGCAAACACTTGTACTTTACCCTGCATATCTATTTTCAATATCTTCGTTTTATCAGCAACATATAAATATTTACCAATAATTACCAAGCCTTTAGGATCATCTAATCCTGATGCAAAAACACGTGTTTTGCCATTTTCAATTATGGTAATCTGACCGTCACCATCTACACCAAAGCCGTTAATCTCAGAGACATAAATTTTCCCATCCTGCGCCTGCACCACAGACTCAGGCATTTTTAATCCGCTAATTTTATGCATATTCATGTGACTGTGCTCTTGAGCACTAATGGGTGCTGCCATGCCTAACGTGGTAATTGCAGCAATGAACAGCGCGCTGACTAATGAGAGTTTATTCATAAGAATCCTTTTAAATGGCAACACAGTAAAAATTAATCTGATTTAGATTACATATTATCTAACAATTAGGTAAGCGTATCCGCCCAGATATTTTGCGCCCAAGCGGCAGCATATACACCTTCTTGCTCGCTAGGAATTGCAGATACGCCACCACCTTCGGCAGATACCATGATTTTTTTCACAGTATCATAACGGTAAACATTAGCGACATGCATGGCAGACTTGTCGGTGACATAGCTATAACAAGTATTTGCAAAAACTGGCATCGCGTCAGGTGCAAAGCCTGCCATCATTTGCACAATGGCGCTAGCACAAACTTTGGCTTGGTTAGTGGCCATATGGGCAGACTTCGGTAAGGCAGCAGATACAGCGTCACCAATCACATGTACATTAGAAGCCAATTTTGACTCGTAACTTAAAAAATCTACTTCACACCAACGCTTATCAATATTATTGAGCTTTGCCATCTGCGCAACTTTACCAGCACGCTGTGATGGGATGATATTTAGCACATCAGCATGAACGGAATCAAATTCTGTTTTTACGGTTTTAGAGTTTAAGTTAACATCTACGATGGTGTTATTAGGACGGTAATCAATAATTCCTGCGTAAAGCTCATTAAAGACTTTGCTGAACAAGCCTTTTTTAGAAATAATCTCTGCATTGGCATCCAATACAATCACTTTAGATTTAGGCTTATTATTTTTAAGGTAGTAAGCAACCTGCGAGGCACGCTCATATGGCCCTGGTGGACAACGATACGGCGCCTTGGGTACGTTCATGACAAATGTACCGCCGTCAGGCATGGCTTCTAACTGCTGACGCAAATTAACGGTTTGCCATCCAGCTTTCCACGCATGTGGCACTTGCTGCTGCGCTTCAGCACTTGCCAGCATAGGTAAATCATCATAAATAAAATCAATGCCTGGGGCTATCACTAAGCGGTCATAACTTAACTCGCCTCGTAACATACTTACTTTTTTGGTGCTCACATCAATCGCGATGACTTGATCTTGCACCCATTTAATACCGTGATTAGTTTTGAGTAAATCATAGCTAAAACTTAAGTCATTAATACTTTTACTGCCACCCAATACTAGGTTGCTTAATGGGCATGATACGAATTGTTGACTGACCTCGACCACCACGACTTCTATAGAACCCATACTCCACATTCGGAGATACTTGGCGACACTAGCCCCGGCATAACCGCCACCGATAACCACTACGCGACCCATGGGCGGCTTGATTGCGCGGGCAAAGGCTGGCAAGCTCAATGAGCCCAGACCTAAGCCTGACAACTTAACAAAGTCGCGACGGTTAATGGCCATAATCTTTCAACAATGGCTGTGATTGCAACAATGCAGCTTGATGAGTGGGAAGTCGTGAAAAATATTCTGCCAAATCTTCAATTTCAATGCTGGTTAAGCCTTTGGCGTGGTGATGCATCACTGTCGCGGGGCGTTGGCCTAACTTAAATGCCTGCATTTTAGCGATAAAGTCTGCTTTATCAATAGCTGCCAGTGAACTGATATGGCTTAAGTCATTTTGAGTGACTATAGAATGATTGTTTATGTTACTGCCAACACTATTACCATCAGTGCCGTGACAGGCAGCGCATGACGCAGCTAAGGTACGCACATGCAAAAGCATGGGTGCAGATTTCAGTGTGCTTGCCTGCGTATTACTTTCTTCTGCACAAGCAATTATCGGGCTAAGCAGCCCGATAATTATTGTAAAAAAATAAGAAACGCTTTTCAACGCTTATCTAGCTTAACAAAATATTAGAAACATTTTTGCTCTAAACAACCTTCGTCTTTAACGCCCATTTTAAGCAAGAAATTGACCATTTTAGTGTTGTCCATATCACGCAATAAACGGAGAACAGAAACATCGCCTTTAGCTCTGATATTAATGTTGGCGCCTTTATCAGCTAAGTACTGCGTCATTTTTTCGTCACCATCATAAGCGGCATGATAAAAAGCTGTCCATTGCGTCATAGGATGTTGATAGTCTAATTTAGCACCGTGCTCAACAAAGTATTTCACCAGTGGAAGTTGACCTTTAGCTGCAGCCATTAGTAGTGGTGGCCAAGCAAAGTATCCTACGTTCACATCTACACCACTTTCTACATATTTTTTTACTAACTTCATGTCACCTTTACCGATTGCATCGGTAAATTCAACTGACTCATCGTCGGTCAGCGCTCTAGCTGCCATTGCGTTAAATGAGAAACCCAAAACCATTACCGCTAACAATACTTTCAATAATTTCATACTATTTTTCTCCTGCCTTCTGTATTAAATTTAATTTCTCTATTTTTATAAAAGTGTTTACGCAATATAGGCTCTTGCATTGCGGAACATCCGCATCCAAGCGCTATCTTCATCGTCACCACAAGCTTGCCAAGTGTTTTGTACATTACGGATTACCCGTTCTGGATGTGGCATCATAATACTAAAACGCCCATCTGTGCTGGTTAATCCAGTAACACCCTGCGGCGACCCATTAGGATTGTATGGGTAACTGGTGGTAGGCATTGAAGCGTTATCGATAAAGCGCATCGTCACCAATTTTTTAGCCAACAAGCTATTGACTACAGAAAGTTCAGAAAATTCCGCATAACCTTCACCATGTGCAACGGCAATTGGCATTTGACTACCCGCCATGCCGTTAAAGAATAGTGACGGCGACTCCAACACTTCCACCATTGCCAACCTAGCTTCAAACTGCTCAGATTTGTTACGTACAAAATGCGGCCAATGCGCTGCTCCTGGAATCAGCTCGCGTAAGTTGCTCATCATCTGACAACCATTACAAACCCCTAATGCAAAGCTATCTGTTCGTTCAAAGAAAGCTGAAAATTCATCCCGTGCTCGCGCATTAAATAAAATAGATTTTGCCCAGCCTTCTCCAGCGCCCAACACATCGCCGTAAGAAAATCCACCGCATGCCACAAAGCCAGCAAAGTCTTGCAACGAAACGCGCCCACTAATAATGTCGCTCATGTGCACATCATAAGCCGCAAAACCAGCACAATCGAAAGCTGCCGCCATTTCGACATGCCCATTGACACCTTGCTCACGCAATATTGCCATTTTTGGACGCACGCCGGTTGCTATATAAGGTGCAGCTACGTTGGCACTAGGCTCGTATGTCAGCTGACTAAATAAACCGCGGTTATTTAAATCTAAAATGCGGTCGTACTCTTGCTGAGCACAACCAGGGTTGTCGCGTAGCTTTTGCATCTGATAGGTAGTTTCTGACCACATACGATGCAAATTAACCCGCGTGTCCGCAAACAAGTCAAGGCCATGCTGGCTAATGGTAATTTGATTGCTAGGTATTACGTCGGCAATCACGTGCGCCAAGCCATTAAATTGTGCAGCGATTTCTAATGCTTGCTTGGCCTGAACCTGAATGACCGCACCTAACTCTTCGTTATAAAGTACATCAATCACTGCACCAGATAACGATGAGAGGTCTACTTGCAAGCCACAATGCCCTGCAAAACTCATCTCAACCAAAGTTGCAAACAGACCACCGTCAGAACGGTCATGATAAGCCAATAGCTTTCCAGCTAGGTTGAGTTGCTGTATGTTGGTAAAGAAGTGCTTTAATTGCTTTGCATCATCTACATCTGGTGCGACATCACCCACCGCAGCGTATACCTGCGCAAGGCTAGAGCCACCCATGCGATTTTTACCTGCACCTAGGTCGATTAAGATCAGCTTAGTGTTTGCATAATCGGGATTATCCTGTGCCGTTTTAAGTTGAGGCGTCAGAGTTTTACGCACATCAGGACTAGCAGAAAAAGCGGTTACCACTAATGAAATAGGTGAGGTGACCGCTTTATTTTTTCCGCCCTCAGTCCACAGTGTTTTCATGCTCATGGAATCTTTACCTACTGGGATACTAATACCCAGTTGCGGGCACAACTCCATACCGACGGCTTTCACCGTGGCATATAAAGCTGCATCTTCGCCTTGATGTCCAGCTGGCGCCATCCAGTTTGCAGAAAGCTTTAAGTCACTTAAGTCTTCGATTAAACAAGCAGCGATATTTGTAATCGCTTCGCCTATTGCCATTCGACCTGAAGCTGGCGCATTCACTAATGCAAGCGGTGCTTTTTCGCCAATTGCAAAAGCTTCTCCTCTGTAAGTGTCGTAACCAGCAATTGTTACCGCCACATCAGATACTGGCACCTGCCAAGGACCTACCATTTGCTCACGGGCCACAAGCCCAGTCACTGAGCGGTCACCGATAGTGATCAAAAAAGTTTTATCGGCCACGCCAGGCAATCTTAATACACGTGCGGCCGCCTCTTTTAAATCAATACAGCTACTATCAAAAGCTTTTAAATTAGGGGTAGTGCTTGTAACATCGCGGGTCATTTTAGGTGGTTTACCTAGCAGTACAGATAAATCCATATCCACTGGCTTGTTGCTAAAATGGCTATCAGCAACGGTTAAGTGACGCTCCGCCGTCGCATAACCTACTACTGCAAATGGGCAACGCTCGCGTTCACATATCGCTCGAAAACGCGGCAAGTCAGCTGGCAACACAGCCATCACATAACGCTCTTGCGCCTCGTTACTCCACAACTCACGTGGAGACATGCCTGGCTCTTCATTATGTACATCTCGCAATTGAAATGCAGCGCCAACACCAGCATCATTCACCAATTCTGGGAAGGCATTAGAAATTCCACCTGCGCCAACATCATGAATACTTAAGATTGGATTATGGTCGCCTAACTGCCAGCAACGATCGATAACCTCCTGTGCACGTCGCTCTAGTTCCGGATTGCCACGCTGTACCGAATCAAAGTCCAGATTCTCGATATTGCTACCCGTATCCATGCTTGAAGCCGCGCTGCCCCCGAGACCGATTAGCATGGCGGGTCCGCCTAGTTGTATCAATGCGGCGCCTGCTGGGATTGGATTCTTTTTAGAATGCTGGGCTGAGATATTGCCGATTCCTCCAGCCAACATAATAGGCTTATGGTAACCACGTACCTCATCATTGATTTCGAGCTCAAAAGTACGGAAATAGCCTGCAATATTGGGACGTCCAAACTCATTGTTATAAGCAGCGCCACCTAATGGGCCATCAAGCATAATTTGCAACGGTGAGGCGATACGTCCAGGTTTGCCATAGGCAGTTGACTCCCATGGCTGACCAAACTCTGGAATATTCAGATTAGATACAGAAAATCCAGTTAAACCCGCTTTAGGCTTAGAGCCACTACCCGTTGCACCTTCATCACGTATTTCACCTCCCGCACCTGTTGCTGCACCAGCAAATGGTGAAATCGCGGTAGGATGGTTATGCGTTTCCACTTTCATGATGTAGTGCATTTCTTCTTCTACATGATGATAAGCGTTGTCATCTTTTGGGTAAAAGCGTTTGGTTGCCACACCAGCTTGCCCAGCCACAATTGAAGAGTTGTCGGAATAGGCTACTACTGTACTGCCAGGATTGAGTTTGTGCGTATTGCGAATCATGGCGAATAAAGACATATCTTGCACTTGGCCATCAATAACCCAATCCGCATTAAATATTTTATGCCGACAGTGCTCAGAATTGGCCTGCGCAAACATCATCAACTCTACATCGCTAGGATTGCGTCCAATTTTGCAGAAATTTTCATATAAGTAGTCAACTTCATCTAGAGATAAAGCGAGCCCCATATTAGCGTTAGCTTGTGACAACGCCGTCTTGCCTCCAACTAAAATATCGACTGTCGTTAATGGTGTCGGAGCGTCGCTATGGTAGAGCTTTGCTGCATCTTCTAAGTCCGTAAAGACGGTTTCTGTCATGCGATCTTGGATTAATGGCAATAATTGCTCAAGCTCACCCGCGCTTAATTTTTTGCCGTTTTTAGTCTGCACGTAATAGGCAATACCACGCTCTACGCGAAGCACCGCAGGCAAACCGCAATGTTGAATAATATCAGTAGCGCGCGAGGCCCACGGCGAAATCGTACCAACTCTAGGTAACACCAAAAACAGCTCACCTTGGGCGTCTTCTTTCTGCATGGTGGGGCCATAAGTCAGAATTTGTTGTAGCGTTTTTTGCTGTGCTTTGTCTAAGCGGAAGTCCTCATTACCAGAAAACTTCGTATCCACCCAAGCAAAGTGCTGGAACTCCGCATAAAGATGCGTAATGTTGGAGCAAGCACCTGCTAGTTTGGCCAATATTTTTTCAATACGGAATTGAGATAAAGCGGCACTGCCACGCAGGCAAACCATGTGTGTATGGGTCTGAGATTGGATCATTAAAATTCAGCTAAATAGGTGCAATTATTAAAGCTGAATTCTAACAGATTAGGGCTTGTTTAGCCGCTTGTTGTTTGCGGCTAAACCTAGAATATATTTACAGAAAAGCATATCGCTAGCCCCACAAAGAGCCAGCCCTTGTGACTAGGATTTAAAGCCCACTATAAACACTAAGTTATGGACCCAGGGCATCACTTTTTAGAACTGGCTTTGGCTTTTTTGCCTTTATATGGGATGACATGCCATATATTTTCTGCATATTCGCCTATGGCTCTGTCACTAGAGAACTTAGCCATATTCGCAACATTTAGAATAGCCAAGCGCGTCCATTCATCTTGGTTCTTATATAGTTTTGACACTTTTTCCTGCGCTTCAATATAACTGGCATAATCCGCTAGCAATAGATATTGATCGCCGTTATTAAGAAGATTGTCGATAATTGGCTGATAACGATTTGGCTCATCCACCGAGAAGAATCCGCTACCAATCATATCCAGCACACGTTTTAATTCTGGATTCGAATCGTAATATTCACGTGGGTTATATCCGTTAGCCTTAGCTGCCGCCACCTCAGCAGTGGTTAAACCGAATATGAATATATTTTCATCACCCACCTCTTCTTTAATTTCAACATTGGCACCATCCAAAGTCCCGATGGTTAAGGCGCCATTTAATGCCATTTTCATATTGCCGGTACCAGAAGCTTCGGTCCCTGCAGTTGATATTTGTTCCGATAAGTCGCTACCTGGAAATAGTATTTCTGCCGCTGAAACCTCATAGTTAGGGTAGTACACCACCTTCAATTGATCACCAACAGTCGGATCCTCATTCACAATCAAGGCGATATCGTTAATTAAGCGAATAATTTGCTTCGCCATCCAATAACCAGGAGCTGCCTTACCGCCAAAAATAATGGTGCGTGGCGTAATGTGCTTCTCACCGCTACGAATACGGTTATAAAGCGTAATGACGTGAAGCACATTAAGTAACTGGCGCTTATATTCGTGTATACGCTTAATCTGCACATCAAATAAACTTTTCGTGTTGAGCTTAATGCCCGTTAGCTTCTCAATCGTCTCTGCCAAACGCACTTTGTTACCGTGCTTCACCTGTGCAAAGGCTTTTCTAAAGTCTGCATCATCTGCAAGAGGCGTTAATTTTTTAATATGGCTAAGATCTTTTTTAAATTCCTGACCAATCGCCAACTCGATCAAACTGGTCAAAGCTGGATTGGCTTGATTAAGCCAACGACGTGGTGTAATCCCATTAGTTACATTCGTTAACTTACCGGGATAGATTCGGTCAAAATCAGCAAATAATGTAGTTTTTAGTAGCTCACTATGCAATGCAGCAACACCATTGACGGTATGACTACCAACCACGGCCAAATGCGCCATGCGTACGCGTCGACCATGTGTTTCATCAATAATCGACACGCGCGTTAATAAATCAGCTTCGCCTGGGAAATGATGATTTACCATATGCAGAAACTCACTGTTAATCTGGTAGATTATTTCTAAGTGACGAGGAAGTAGATTACCAAAAAGATCGATAGACCAAGTTTCCAATGCTTCTGGCATTAAGGTGTGATTAGTGTATGAGAAAATCTTTAGCACTAATCCCCATGCTTGCGACCAAGGCAAATTATGATTATCAACTAGCTGATACATCATTTCAGCCACAGCAATCGCTGGATGCGTATCATTAAGCTGAATTGCAATTTTATCCGGCAGTTGATTCCAGTCTTGTAGCGTTTTAATCTCGTGTATCGACAAGAGTCGGCGCAATATGTCTTGTATTGATGCCGACACAAAAAAGTACTGCTGCTTTAATCTAAGTTCACGCCCTGATGCAGAAGCATCATTTGGGTATAGTACTTTTGAAATAGTTTCCGTTTCATTGCGCTCTTCAACTGCACGTACATAATTGCCGTCGTTAAAGTGGCGTAAATCAAACTCGCGAGTCGCCTTAGCTGACCATAAACGTAAGTTATTTACAGTATCTGTACCATAGCCTGGTACCGGCACATCGTAAGCCATGGCCACCACGTGCTCAGCATCTAACCAGTACTGAATTTCACCATCGTCTTTAGGATATTTGACGACATGTCCATAAAATTTGATGACGTAAGTGGCTTCTGGACGCTGGAACTCCCATACATTGCCATATCGCAACCAGTTATCTGGATTTTCAACCTGCTGACCATTTTCTATAGTTTGCTTAAACATGCCATATTCATAGCGTATCCCATAGCCTCCGGCAGGGATATCCATCGTCGCCATTGAATCTAAAAAACATGCAGCCAAACGTCCTAGACCACCATTACCTAGTGCCGCATCTGGCTCCATTTCTACGGTAGTTTCTAAATCACGTCCTAAAGCAACCAAACCATCACGCAACTCATCGTTAACGCCCAAATTTAGTGCGGCATTACTTAACATGCGCCCGATTAAAAACTCTAATGATAAATAATAAACACGCTTTGGATCATCACGGAAATAAGATTCAGCGGTTTTAATCCATCGCTCGACCACGCGATCACGTACGGCATGACTAGCGGCTGCATACCAATCTCTGGGCGTTGCCGCCTCTATAGTCTTAAATCCAGTGAAAGTTAAATGGTTTTGGAGACTTTGCTCAATCGGCGACAGCTTTGGCATTGCACTATGTTTAGACTTGCTAGATTTTTTGAGTTTGACGTTTGGCGTAATAGGCATCGCAATGGTTTCTATATGATTGATTTCAGCCGATATTCTAGCAAAAATTATGCCTACTTACTTTGCGCCCAATCAATAACTGTAAAATTAAAATAAAAAAGCCCACCTAACGAGATGTTAGGTAGGCCTCTTATGCGCAAGTCACATACTTAGCTAATTAAACTGTTCATGCGCTTTACAAAGCTTGCAGGATCATTCAATACCCCACCTTCTGCCAGCAAAGCTTGGTCAAACAAGACTAAACTAAGATCGCTAAATACAGCCTCTGAAGTCTCAGCTTCAAGACGTTTCACCAATTTATGTGTAGGATTAATTTCTAAGATCGGCTTGGTCTCCGGCGTATTTTGACCCGCAGCTTTAAGCATACGCGCCAAATTACCTGACAAATCTTCAGCATCACTGATCAAACATGCTGGGGAGTCGGTTAATCTATGCGTGACCCGCACATCTTTCACTTGGTCGCCTAGCGTTTTCTTGATCCTTTCAAGCAAGCTTTTAGCTTCATCTTCAATTTTCTTATGAATTTCTTTTTCAGTATCGGATTCAAGCTTACCAAGATCCAGATCACCTTTTGCAATCGACTGTAACTTTTTCCCTTCAAAATCGGTCAAGCTTCCTAACAGCCATTCGTCAACACGATCGGACATTAACAAGACTTCAATGCCTTTTTTGCGGAAAATTTCCAGATGCGGACTATGTTGGGCAGCAGCAAAGCTATCTGCAGTAATATAATAAATCACCTCCTGTTCTGGCTGCATACGTGCAATATAGTCTTTGAGTGAAACCAGTTGCGCGTCAGTATCGGCGTGAGTAGAAGCAAAGCGCAACAAAGTAGCAATTTTATCTTTATTGGCAAAGTCTTCACCAACCCCTTCTTTTAACACGCGGCCAAATTCTTTATAAAACGCAGCGTAATCTTCCGTTTTATTTTCAGCTAAATCCTCAAGTAGGCTTAATATTTTTTTTGTAGAGCCTGCTTTAATCGCATCCACATCTCGGCTAGACTGCAAAATCTCGCGTGAGACATTCAACGGCAGGTCTGCACTATCAATCACCCCGCGAACAAAGCGCAAATATTGAGGCATCAGCTTTTCAGCATCTTCCATTATAAATACGCGTTTTACATACAGCTTAATGCCATGGCGGCGTTCGCGGTCATAGAGATCAAATGGCGCCTTTGTTGGAATGTACAGCAATGAAATATATTCTTGATTACCTTCAACTCGACTATGGCTCCAAGCCAATGGCGCTTCAAAATCATGCGAAACGTGCTTATAAAACTCTTTATACTCATCTTCGCTAATATCATTTTTATTGCGTGCCCACAAAGCTGATGCACGGTTGACGGTTTCATCATCATCCGTCGCTACTTCCGCGCCCTCTTTCCACTCGCTTTTTTTCATCACAATTGGCAAAGTAATGTGGTCTGAATATTTTCGAATAATGGTTTTTAGTTTCCAATCGCTTAAAAACTCATCCTCACCATCACGCAGATGTAGAATAATTTCCGTACCACGCGCGGCTTTGTCGGCTGCTTCTAGGGTATAGTCTCCTTCCCCAGAAGACTCCCAACGCACAGCGTCAGTTGCGCCAGCACGGCGCGTAATTAAGGTTACCTTATCAGCAATAATAAATGATGAGTAAAAACCAACACCAAACTGGCCAATCAAATTAGCGTCTTTGGCTTGATCGCCAGTTAAAGCATTAAAAAACTCTTTGGTACCAGATTTTGCAATGGTACCAATATTAGCAATCACCTCATCACGGGTCATGCCAATCCCATTGTCACTAATACTTACAGTGCGCGCTTCTTTATCAAAAGCTACCCGAATTTTTAATTCGCTGTCATCTTCATACAAAGCGCCATCAGCTAAGGCTTCAAAACGCAGTTTGTCTGCAGCATCTGAGGCATTAGAAATCAATTCACGTAGCACAATCTCTTTATTGCTATACAGCGAATGGATCATTAGTTGAAGCAACTGTTTGACCTCGGCCTGAAACGCCATCTTTTCTGGAGCTGCACTATTATTAGTGGTTTGTTTTGCCATGTTAAATTCCTGAATGAGTTGATTAATACTTAACCTTAATTAGGCTTTGTCATCAAACTTTCAAGTAGTCACTGCATAATAGAAACAATAATATTGTTTCAATAAAAGTTATAATCGCAAAAAAATGAAAAGCAATTGCTAAAAATTATGGAAATCATGACCCAATCAGACCCAAAAATACCCGCTGACAAATCTTTACTAGCCGCTATAGACTTAGGTTCCAACAGCTTTAGGTTGGAAATTGGTCGTTTAGATAGCGGCCACATTCAACGCGTAGAATATTTAAAAGAACCGGTACGCCAAGGTGGTGATTTAGATGAGGATCGCAACCTCACTGCGGAATCTATGGAGCGTGGTATCCGTTGCTTAGCTAGATTTGGTGAACGTCTACAGGATTTTGAGCCGTCGCATGTTCGGGCCGTAGCCACACAGACGCTACGTGAAGCCAATAACCGTGATGTATTTCTTAAATTAGCAAAAAAAGCCTTAGGCTTTGATGTAGAAGTGATTTCTGGTGTTGAGGAAGCGCGCTTAATTTATCAAGGTGTTAGTCGTTTTTTACCGCAATCAGATGAGCGACGCTTAGTGCTTGATATTGGCGGACGCTCTACCGAATTTATATTGGGCCAAGGCTTTAAAGCGCAGCAAACCGCATCTTTACATGTAGGCTCTGTCGCATGGTCGCTTAAACATTTTGGCTCCGGAGAATTAACCGAAAATGCCTTTATGCGTGCAGAAATTGCAGCAGAGTCGATTTTTGATACGCTCGGGGTGAATTTTAATCACAAGCGCTGGGATGTGGCTTATGGCGCATCAGGCACTGTAGGCGCAATTGCTGATGTATTAGTACAGTACGGCCGACCCGAGGATACCATTACCAGAGAAGGTCTATATTGGCTTCGAGAAGAACTACTACGCAGCAACCATGTAGATAAGATTAAGTTACTAGGTCTAAAAGAAGAGAGAAAACCTGTAATTGCTGGTGGCCTATCCATTATGCTGGGCATCTTTGATTTCTTAAATATTGAAACTCTAAGTGTAGCCAAAGGTGCACTTAGGCATGGTTTGCTATATGACATGCTCGCGCGCGATGATGCCATGCTGGACTTAAGAAACGCTTCAGTACAAAGATTGGCCAGTAAATTCGATGTAGATATAGCCCACGCGAAAATAGTGGCAGAAGTCGCCGAGAAGTTATTTGAAAAAATTGGCGCCGATATACAATTTTCCCCGGGTGAACAACAAGCCCATGCACGTAAATTACGCTGGGCTGGCTTACTTCACGAGATTGGCTGCGCAGTCTCACCGATAGATGCACACCTACATGGTGCCTACATTCTTGAGCATACTGACCCTCCAGGGTTTGCTCAAAGTGAACTACGCTGCCTAAGCTTATTAATACTAGGCCACAGAGCTAAATTAAAAAAACTTGATGCCGATTTTTCAAACCGTATTTTTGTCATGCAACTTTGTTGCCTGCGACTAGCGGTGATTTTATGTCACGCACGCCAAATGCCTAATTTACGTGGCATACAACTTCATCTATTCGACAATAAAATTGTACTAGGCCTACCAAGAACTTGGCCTGAGAAGTATCCACAGTCTTATTATTTGTTGGATGAAGAAACTGCCTCATGGCAGAAAACAAACTGGATATTTGAACTGAATACCATCTAATCGCTATTGAGGCTTACTTATAAATTTTTATTGCAATTCAAATTAAACGGTATAAACTGTTTATATAGTTTATTAAGGAGATTGTCATGACGAAAAGAAAACCAGCAAAACCTACAGTATTAAAACCTGCAGTGCCAAAAACAACCCCTGCGCAAGCAAGTAAACCAGTTTTAGCGCCAACTATTGCAGTAAAGCCTGCCGTCAGTAAAGCTGTAATCGCAAAGCCAGCAGCCTCTAAAGCTGTTGCGAGCGTTACAAAAACTGCTGTTAAAAAAGTAGTGGCTCCTAAACCAGTTAAAATTGTAAAAGCACCCAAAGTAAAAATGGAGCGTGACAGCTTCACTATGCCTAAAGCTGAATATGCACAATTCCATGTGTTAAAAGAGCGCTTACAGAAACTAGGTAGCCCAGTGAAAAAAAGTGAGTTATTACGTGCAGGAATTATGCAACTAAGTGCTATGACTGATGCTGCTTTATCCGCTGTGATGAGCAAAGTGCCGACCATTAAAACTGGCCGTCCGAAAAAATAAATGAAGAAGTGTAGGCGCGGCTTAACGTTTCAATAAATTTAGTCGCGCGGATTACGTACGGCGTATAGGTATGTTTGATATTGTCCAACTATCATACGCTGACGTAGCCACCACAAGGCGCCTTTCTTAACCACACAGGCACCTTCATTCATTCCAAGCAACTTAGCAATGACCCGCCCAAGGTTTGGCTGATGGCCAATAAGTAATAGCGTTCTACTGCTATCGTCATTAGCTACGTTCTTTACAATCATCTGTGCAGTGCTGTCTACAGACAAAAAATCTACAATTTGCACAGGATACTTCTTTCCTAGATGCTGAGCATCAACTTCATCCAACTGCTGCAAGGCAGCTAAAGTTTCCAAGCAGCGTCGCGCGGGGCTACACAAAATTTCTGTATTCTCAGGTAAATGCTGATGTAACCACTTGGCCATCCTGGCAGCATCTTTGAGACCACTCTTACTTAACGCCCTATCAGCATCTTTACCCGTCACACTATCTACTTCAGCGTCAGCGTGACGCCATAAAATTAAATTAGCCATTGCCTACCTGTATTTGAATCAAATCTAATCTGCATATTTTTTTAGCAATTGCTGCTGCGCACTAAAGCTTAAATCTGCTCCGTTAACTCTTCCACTAGGGACTGGAATTCGGTTATAAACGCCATCTGGTCCCAACAACCAAGCATCCTTGTTATCATCCAGACTCATTTGGCAGCATTCAAGTAAAATACGCACACGGTCATTTACATCTTCAATTGGCCATGCAACCTCTACCCGGCGCATCATATTGCGATTCATCCAATCAGCGCTTGCCAGCCACATATTCTCTTCAGTATCAATTTTAAAATAGAATACGCGAGAATGCTCTAAGAGCCTGCCAATAATGGAACGAACACGGATACGGCCATCTAGCCCTGGCGCATCAACTGGCAAAATGCAGGCGCCGCGAATAATTAAATCCACTTCGACGCCAGCGCGCCCAGCTTTTACCAACGCCTTCACCAAGGCCTCATCGGTGAGCGCATTCATTTTCAAAATAATACTTGCTGGCTTACCTGCAATAGCCGCCAACTCAGCCGCTCTAATCTTGGCCAACATCTGCCGATGTAAATAAAATGGTGCTACCAAAAGTTTCTGCATACGGGGCAATTTAACCTGACTAGCAATATGCCTAAACAGATGCTCCATATCACGTGTAATTTGCACATCTGCCGTGAGCATACTGACATCAGTATACAAACGCGTGGTTCGCGGATTGTAATTGCCTGTTGATAAATGACCATAATACTTGAGTCCAGCCTCTTCACGACGCATCACTAATAGCATCTTGGCATGCGTTTTTAAGCCGACAATCCCATACACCACTTGCGCACCAACAGATTCAAGCGCTTCAGCCCAGTTGATATTAGCCTCTTCGTCAAACCTAGCTTTAAGCTCGACCACCGCCATGACTTCCTTACCTTGACGCACGGCCTCTTGCAACAGCTTTAGCATGCGCGTATCAGAACCTGCACGATAGATGGTTTGCTGAATCGATAAGACATCTGGATCATTCACAGCTTCGCGTAAAAAGTCGATCACTGACTCAAAGCTTTCATAAGGCTGATGAATCAAAACGTTTCTCTGCTTCAACTGGCTAAAGAAAGATTGATTGGATAACAACTGATGGCTAATTTGCGGTTCAAATGGCTTAAATTTAAGCTGACTTCCTTCAGCCAAATCAGCCAACTGCATTAATCGTGCTAAATTCACTGGTCCATGCACGCGATATAAGGACTGTTTTGGCAGATTGAATTGCTGTAATAACATCTTAGCAAGCTTGTCATCACAACCATGTGAGACTTCCAAACGGACTGCATCTCCAAAATTTCTATGCACCAAGCCTTTACGTAAAGCGGTGCGCAGATTCTTCACATCATCTTCATCGACGGATAAATCCGAGTGCCTAGTAACACGAAACTGTGAGAAATTAAGCACTTCACGCCCATCAAACAGACTAGATAAGTGAGCGCGAATCACGCTAGAAAGTGAAACAAACTTTTGCTGTTTATCACTTAAGCTCTTTGGTAACTTGATCAGACGTGACAACACGCGCGGCACTCTGACAATAGCAATATTATTACTACGACCAAAAGCATCATTCCCAGCAAGAGAAACAATAAAATTCAGTGATTTATTCGCCACCTGCGGAAAAGGGTGCGATGGGTCTAGCGCGACTGGAATCAATAAAGGCCGAACTTCCGACTCAAAATACTTTGCCACCCAACCGCGTTGCTGCAAGGTACGCTCACCATGTGAGACTAAATGCACACCCTGCTCTGCTAAAGCCGGCATCAGTTCATTATTAAAAATGTGATATTGCTTATCCACTAGTGCGCGTGCTACGTTAGAAATCGACTCATAACTTTGCACTGTAATATCGCCGTCCTGATCATCTTCGCGCATAGCATCTACATGTGGTGCAGCACGCACCTCAAAATACTCATCTAAATTGGAGGAGACGATGCATAAAAACCGCAGACGCTCAAGCAATGGGTATTCTGGATTTTGCGCTAACCCTAACACGCGTTCGTTAAACGCTAAAATACTGATGTCACGATTAATAAGTTTTAATGGCGGGTAGGATTTACGCATGATTTCTTAATTTTTTATGTATGAACAATTTTAAGCGTCAATTGTTACAAATTAATGACTTTTTAATGAAAAAGAGATGCCCTTAAAAAAAGTGCGTGGCCTTCACGGCTAATCATTAGGCAACCGCACCCTAATGGTAGATGGGCTTTTAAGCTAGCACTTGCTAAGCGTTGACCAGTTGTTGCAATAGCCAACCGGCGGCAATAAATCCAAACGGTGCCGTAACGGTCACACTAGACCCATACCCAGCACAGTTTAAACCTGTAATGGCAGTAGTCTCTAATGCACATAACTCTTCTGGCTTTATCGCTTCTTCATCAGAATAAACGCAATGGATACCCAACTTGGCTATTTTATTTTTTTCAGGCTCGGCTTTGGCAAAGGCATAATCGCGGCGCAGCGTATTACGTACCTTAGCCAACAATTTATCATGGCTGACTTGTGCTAGATCAGCTTGTTTGATACGGCTGCCATCAAGCCGGCCACCAGCGGCGCCCGTCATCACTAGCGGTAAATGATGGGTTTTGCAAAAGTGCGCAATGGCTGCTTTGGCCTTGGTATCATCTATGCAATCGATGACTCCATCAAACTTTGCCATTAATAGCGAATTAATATTTTCAATACTTATAAACTCTTCAATTTCGACTACCTCTGCCGATGGGTTAATCAGGCGAATGCGTTCAGCCATCGCCGTCACTTTAGCTTTGCCAAAATTACCATCCAGAGCATGCAATTGCCGATTCACATTAGATTCAGCAATATTATCCAAGTCAATTAAGGTGATAAAACCAACAGCATTACGCGCAAGCGCCTCTGCTGCCCAGCTACCAACCCCACCAATGCCAATAATACAGATATGTGCGGCTTGCAGCCTCGCTAAGCCCGTTGCGCCATATAACCGAGCTACACCGCCAAAACGCCGCGCACTATCCATCGCTTCCAAATCATCTGTTAATGCAGCAGTCTGACTAATGCCGGTCATAATTCTAAAATCACGAAAGCCGTGGCTAAATTTTTCTCATCACTAATGCTAATGTGGGTATGTTGTATGTTTTTTTCTTGCATAAATGCCAGTAAGTCTGGGGCAAGCACCAATATGGGTTTACCTAAATCGTCGTGGGAAATGGCAATATTCTGAAAAGTGGCCGGCGCTCGCAGACCAGTACCCAAGGCTTTAGAAAAGGCTTCTTTAGCCGCAAAGCGCTTGGCCAAAAAACGCGCTTTAATTTGTGAGTTTTGATAGCCTTCTAATTCACTTGTCGCCAAAACACGTTCGGCAAAACTATCTCCAAACGCATTAATTGAAGCCGCAATACGTGAGACTTCAACAATATCAGTACCAATCCCAAAAATCATACTACACACTCAAGCATCGATTGAATCATGGCTACTTAAAAGAAAACTCTTTTACTAACGCCTTCATTTCTCGCACTGCATTATCCCAACCTACAAACAAAGCATGCGCTACGATTGCGTGACCAATATTGAGCTCTTCTAATCCTTCTATCGCAGCGATTTCATGCACATTATGATAGTGTAATCCATGACCTGCATTTACCATCAATCCTAGCCCGCGCGCGTAAGTAACTGCCTGTTTAATTCTTAGCAACTCTAGGGCTTTAGTTTCCGCAGTCTCTGCGTCAGCAAACGTGCCAGTATGAAGTTCAATCACAGGTGCGCCACACTTTTTGGCGGCATCTATTTGGGCATGGTCTGGCCCTATAAATAAGGAAACACGTATGCCAGCACTGTTGAGTTTTTTGACGGCCTGTTCTACTTTTGCAAAATTAGCGACCACATCTAATCCACCTTCAGTGGTGCGCTCCTCACGTCGTTCCGGCACTAAGCAAACATCTTGTGGTGCTACTTTTAAGGCTATAGCGATCATTTCATCAGTCACTGCACATTCAAGATTCATTCGTGTTTGCAATAATCCACGTAATGCGTGCACATCGGCGTCCTGCATATGCCTACGATCTTCACGAAGGTGCAGAGTGATACTGTCGGCACCGGATTGTTCAGCCCTTAATGCAGCTTGCACTACGCTAGGGTACTGAGTGCCACGTGCTTGACGTATAGTCGCCACGTGATCGATATTAACGCCTAATTTGATCATAATTTTTACTAGTTTCTATGCTAAGTTATCTTGACTATGTTTGAGATTTGGCCAGTTTACAGCCCTTGTAAATCAATTAAAAGCTGCCTAGTGTGCAAAGGTTTATCCCCTAAATAATGCGCCAATAAATAGCGCATTAATAGCTTACTTTGTTGCTGTGTTTGTGACAGACTATAATCATCATTGGCCATTGCCAGCAGAGTGCCTCCTGACAATTGTACGCCATTTTGGGTGTGTTTTAATGCTGCATTTAACCTTATGGCACCATGCTCGGCCTCATAGCGATAACTGTGAGTAGAGACTATCGCCGTATTATCAGCATCCTCTCCTAGCGGAATGGCATACCCTAGTTCCTGTAACAACTTTAATTCAAATCGGCGTAAAGTGCTGGCTAAATCTTCGCCGCTACCGAGAATTTTTAATGTGGCACTATAGTATTCAAAAAGGGCTTCATGCGGATCTTCGCGCGGCAACAAGCGTAATAACAGTTCATTTAGATAGAATCCACACATCAGTGCTTCGCCCTTGAGAAGCAATAAACCGCCGCCCCAATCTAAACTATGTAGCGTTTTGAGTTCTAACTTACCGGACCATGTAGCAACTAACGGCTGAAAAGCTTGTAACATTCCTCGCATGGCAGATCGTGGACGTCTCGCGCCTTTGGCAGTAGCGGCTACACGTCCAAAATCTCGGGCAAATAACTCAACAACTAGGCTGGTTTCTTTAAACGGAAAAGTATGAAGTACATACACCGCTTGATTGTCTTGACGATTTAAACTAACTACTGCCATAAACGCTTAGTGGCAATTAAGCCAAGGGCATGAATGCCATCGATCAGTAACCTAAAGACTTCAAAGCACGCTCGTCATCTGCCCAGCCGCCCTTAACCTTAACCCAAGTTTCAAGATAAACCTTGCCATCAAACAGTTTTTCCATATCTTGACGCGCTTCAGTTGAGATTTGCTTGAGCTTTTCTCCGCCTTTGCCAATTAGCATCGGCTTTTGGCTGTCTTTATCCACAATAATCGCGCAAAAAATACGGCGTAGCTTGCCCACCACTTCAAATTTCTCAATTTCAACGGTTACTGAATAAGGAATTTCATCACCCAATAATCTAAATATCTTTTCACGCACCAGTTCAGCAGCTAAAAATCGTTCGTTCTTATCTGTCAGTTCATCTTCAGAATAGATAGCGGCTTGCTCTGGCAAGTACTTGCGAATAGTCGCTAACAACTCATCTAAATGGAGGCTCTTTTTGGCGCTGACCGGTACGATATCTGAGAATGGGAACTCCAAATCAAAATCTTGAATTAAAGGTAACAGATTGCCTTTATCCCCCATTAAATCTGATTTATTCACCACCAAAATAGTCGGTGTCTTTTCTGAAAGCAAGGCTAACACCTTGCGATCGGCATCACCCAACTTCATAGGCTCAATCACAAACAATACGACATCCACTTCAGCTAAAACCTGCGTCACGGTTTTATTTAAACCCTTATTGAGCGCATTTAAATGTTTTTGTTGAAAGCCGGGCGTATCCACAAACAAAAATTGGGTATCGTTAGTGGTATGAATACCAAGCAATCGATGTCGAGTCGTTTGTGCCTTGCGTGAAGTAATGGCTAACTTCATACCCAAAATATGGTTGAGTAACGTTGATTTACCTACGTTAGGACGACCGACAATTGCCACCGTACCACATTTAAATGCGCTCAGCTCTTTATCTAAATCTGTCATTATTTAATCTTCTCCAAAGCAATTTTTTCTAATGCGATTAACGCATAGTTTGCAGCCTGCTGTTCTGCAATGCGGCGACTAGTGCCTTCACCAGCCGTACGTATATTTAATTTCTCTATGTAACATTCCACCACAAAGAGTTGCGCATGGGCTTCGCCTGCTAATTGCGTAACCTTATATTCTGGGACTGCGAGCTTTTGACCTTGTAAGTGCTCTTGCAATAATGACTTAGGATCTTTGTCAATAACATTAGGATCTATCGTTGCCAGCTTGTCAGCAAACAAAGCTATCACCATGGCTTCAGCCTCGGCATATCCTCCATCTAGATAAACCGCACCAACCAAAGCTTCCAATGCATCAGCCAATATAGAAGGTCGGCGCCAACCACCACTTTTCAGTTCACCCTCGCCTAATTTAAGCGCAGCGCCGACGTCTAGTGACTGCGCTATTTCACATAGGGTAGCTTCTTTGACTAATTGTGCGCGTAATCGGCTTAAATCTCCCTCAGCTAGCGCTTGAAAACGCTGAAACAACTGCTGAGCAATGATAAAGTTAAGTGCGCCATCACCTAAAAACTCCAGCCTCTCATTATTTTGCGCACTAAAACTGCGATGAGTGAGCGCTTGCGTTAGTAGACTGACGTTGACAAAACGGTAGGGCAATCGATTTGCTAAAGCCTGCTGCATCATTATAGATTGCTTGAAACTACACGCATTTTATTCATGGCTAGTTGTAGAAAAATTTATCAATACCATGCGGTTAAGCGCCAGAATGTCTTCTGAAACCAAGGTTATTACGGCTTGCTTGCTTGCGCTTTCAAAGTGATGCATTGAATTCCCTTACATGTCCAGCATAGTGCACAAGCATTTTAATGAATGGTTGTACCTATTCTTGAGAACTGATCAAAATTCATCCAGATAAAAAAGGCTTTACCAACCAAATTCCTTTCTGGCACAAAACCCCAAACACGGCTATCTGAACTATTATCACGATTATCACCCATCGCTAAATATTGTCCAGCGGGTACTGTAATTTCTTCATTATTGGCAAATTTAGCGCCGATGGCATTAGACTCATAATTTCCCACAACATCATGGATTAAAATATCGTGTTTCACAGCACCTAATTGTTCTTGATATTGCTTAGCACGAATCATATTCAAACCAGAGATGACATAATCATAATCACCCACCTCATTCACCACTAACGGCTGACCATTGATGGTTAAGTGCTTACCTTGATAGCTAATTTTATCGCCAGGCAAACCCACCACACGCTTAATATAGTCTATAGAAGGTTGTGGAGGATAGTGAAAGACAAATACATCACCACGACTAGGCTGGTTTATTGATGCGAATACATTATTTAGAATAGGTACACGTAAGCCATAGGTAAATTTATTCACCAAAATATAATCGCCCGCCAACAAGGTCGGCATCATCGATCCCGAAGGGATTTTGAATGGCTCGACAATAAATGAGCGCACAAAAAATACCAATAAAATGACCGGGAAAAAACTTTTGGCATACTCCACCAGAACCGGTTCATTAGCGCCAGCAGCACGCTTTTTACTTAAGACTAATAAATCAAGTAGCCAGATAAAGCCCGTGACCACCAGTATGACGATCATAAATAATGCAAACATCATTGCGTATATATCCTATTAGTTCGGTTAGGCTTTATAGAAGCCGATATTAGTCTTCAATGCGCAAAATAGCCAAAAATGCCTCTTGCGGAATCTCCACATTGCCCACTTGCTTCATGCGTTTTTTACCTTCTTTTTGCTTATCTAGCAATTTACGCTTACGTGAAACATCGCCACCATAACACTTAGCAATCACGTTCTTACGCATCGCTTTCACGGTTTCACGCGAAATAATATTTGCACCAATAGACGCTTGGATAGCCACATCAAACATCTGACGCGGAATCAACTCACGCATTTTTGCCGCCACTTCGCGTCCGCGACGCACACTATTGGCTCTATGGACAATCATGCTCAAGGCATCCACGCGTTCACCATTGACCATAATATCAAGCTTTACCAAATCTGCTGCGCGAAACTCTAAAAACTCATAATCCATGGAAGCATAACCACGTGACACTGATTTTAATTTATCAAAAAAATCGAGCACCACTTCATTCAGCGGCATTTCATAGCTCAGCATGACTTGCCTACCCATGTACTGCATATTCTTTTGAATACCACGCTTATTATTGCAAAGCGTCATCACCGCACCTACATAATCTTGTGGCATCAACAAATTGACATTAATCACTGGCTCGCGGGTTTCCGCAATACGTGAAGTCTCAGGCAATCGTGATGGATTTTCAATCTGCACAACTTCGCCATCTTTCAGAAGAAGTTCATACACGACTGTAGGTGCCGTGGTAATTAAATCCATATCATACTCACGCTCCAGGCGTTCTTGTACGATTTCCATATGTAGCAAGCCTAAAAATCCGCACCTAAAACCAAAGCCTAACGCTGTTGAATTTTCTGGTTCAAATAATAAACTAGCATCGTTTAAACTTAGCTTTTCTAATGCCGTACGTAAAGCTTCAAACTGATTAGATTCTACTGGATATAGCCCTGCAAATACTTGTGGCTTTACTTCTTTAAACCCCACCAATGGCTGTGCTGCTGGTTTATTTACCAAGGTAACAGTGTCACCAACTTTAGCACTAGCCAACTCTTTAATACCCGCAATAACAAAGCCTACCTCACCGGCTGAAAGCGCCGTTTTTTGCTCAGACTTTGGTGTAAATACACCGACCTGCTCGCATAAAAATTCTGCATGCGTCGCCATTAAGCGAATTTTATCTTTTGGCTTTAGCACGCCATCAATCACACGCACCAACATGACAACACCCACGTAGTTATCAAACCAAGCGTCAATCACTAGCGCTTTGAGTGGACCGTCCACATTACCTTTTGGCGGCGGCACCTTGGCCACCACAGCTTCTAAAACATCACGTACACCCAAACCAGTTTTAGCTGAGCAGCGCACTGCATCTTTAGCATCAATGCCAATAACATCTTCAATTTCTTGCATGACGCGATCAGGATCTGCTGATGGCAAATCAATTTTATTAAGCACTGCGGTTACTTCCACGCCTAAATCTAGCGCGGTATAACAGTTAGCTACACTCTGAGCTTCTACACCTTGACTGGCATCGACTACCAACAGCGCGCCTTCGCAAGCTGAAAGCGAGCGAGACACTTCGTAGCTAAAATCCACGTGACCCGGTGTATCAATCAAATTAAGATGATAGATTTGGCCGTCGTCTGCTTTGTAATCCAGAGCTGCCGTTTGCGCTTTAATCGTAATGCCGCGTTCCCGCTCAATATCCATAGAGTCCAGGACTTGCGCTTCCATTTCACGGTCAGCTAAACCGCCACACAAATGAATGATACGGTCGGCTAAAGTTGATTTGCCGTGATCAATGTGAGCAATAATGGAAAAGTTACGGATATTTTTCATGTTTTGGATAGACTATTTTATTGTCTGGCTAGCAACTTAAGTTTATTGAAAACTTAATGCCTATGGCGCAGTTTAATAACAAGGGTGCTGCTCAAGAACGAAGATTAATAACAAAGGCGCCTTAAGCGCCTTTGTTATTGCAAATTAACTGACAGGATTTTACAGCAAATTCAAAGTATTAACATCAACTGATTGGTGCGCTACTTTTCATAACCATTACTTTCCTGCAGGGATTTTGACTGGAACATACAGCGTATTCTCCCCACGCTGCACTAGCAATGCGATGGTTTTCCCTACAGAGATGCCCAAAAGCTGTTTATTAAATTGGTCTAAAGACTGCACTTCAGAATTATTGAGACCAAGGATTATATCCCCATGACGAACGCCCGCTTGTGCTACGGCACCTTGCGAATCAACGACCAACAAGCCATTCTTGCCGTTTAGCTTTTTCCTTTGCTGAACTGTCAGCTCCTTTAAAGTCAAGCCGATGCGATTCATTTCCGGCTTGGAGGCGGGCTTGCTATTTTGAAGCGCATCGCTTGCGTCGGCTGGCATTTCACCCACACCTACGTTAAGAATCTTCACGCTGCCTTTACGCAGAATCTCAACCGGCACAATTCTGCCTGGCTTTGCTGAACCTACTGCACGCGGCAAGTCTGCCGAAGCGACAATGGGCTTGTCATCAAACTTGGTAATGACGTCTCCAGGCTCTAAGCCACCTTTATCGGCAGGTCCGTTTTTCTCAACACCAGCCACTAATGCCCCATTGGTATTTTTCATTGAAAAAGACTCTGCCAACTCCTTATTAATCTCCTGAATGGCTATACCCAACCAACCACGAGTGATTTTTCCGCTAGATTTCAGTTGATTAGAAATCTCAAGCGCCACATCAATTGGAATCGCGAACGATAAACCCATAGAGCCACCACTACGGCTATAAATCTGCGAATTAATACCCACAACTTCGCCACTTAAATTAAACAGCGGACCGCCAGAGTTACCTGGGTTAATCGCAACATCGGTTTGAATAAATGGCACAAAGTTTTCTTGCGGCAAGGCCCGTCCTTTGGCACTGACAATGCCCGCAGTCATTGTATTCTCTAGGCCAAACGGTGAACCAATAGCAGCCACCCAAGCCCCCACTTTTAGTTTAGCAGGGTCACCGATAGTGACTTTAGGTAATCCTGTCGCCTCAATCTTAACCAACGCCACATCAGTACGCTTATCAACGCCTATAATTTTGGCCTTAAATTCACGCTTATCAAAAAGCTTAACCACCACTTCATCAGCCTCAGAGACGACATGAGCATTGGTTAGGATGTAACCATCACTACTGATAATAAAACCTGAACCTAACGACTGCGTTTTGTATTCAGCTGGTGGCGTACCATTCTGCCCAGGTACCACTGGAATGCCAAATCGTTTAAAAAATTCCTGCATTTGCTCATCGCCTGGCATACCCGGAAACTGCATTGCCCCAGCGTCTTGTCGGACATTTTGAGTCACACTAATATTAACCACTTCTCCGCCGTGCTTTTCCGCCAATTCAGTAAAGTCAGGCAGGGTCTGCGCATTAACATCTAAATGTAAGGCTGAAGTCAGCGCGAATACTAAAATGGCAATCCAATTTTTCATGTGTTAACCCTTATTCAGTTTCAAGTTTGTCTGCGTCTATAGTTACTGCTTGTCGCAAGATAGTCGCTTGATATTTTAGTGCGTAGGCTTTAGTAGTGCAACTGCGTCTGACCATGAAGCGCTTAACAAATACGAAGCTTAACAACAATCCAGATGCGGCACCAATCATGACATAAAACTCATTCTTGAAATAGATATCGGTGAGCACAGCGCCTATTAGCATCCCTAGCATGGGGAGAATATAAAGCAGGAATACTGAGCTAAGAATTGCTTGTTCATTGATACCAACGACTACACTGTCGCCAACATTGGCATGAATTGTATTCTCAGCAGTAAAGGCATGGCTTTTATGCCCAAGCAACTTGCCCCAAGTAGCATTTCCACAACCGCGTTTCTGACCACAAAGACTACAAGCAGTCCGCCTTTCAATTTCCAACGTCGCTTGATTGTCTTCACAAGCAGTTACAACGGCATATTCTTCTATCATAATGGCTTACAGGGGAAGAGTTGTCTTGATTGATTATTTATTAAAGATGACCGCATTGCCAATTTGAGCTGCCGTAATTTCCGGCACCTCACCAACCACAGTTACCTGATAACCATCTGTCACATTCATATAATAACTAGTGTTTCCTACGACAGCTTGCGTAGCCTTAGTACTAGCTTTAGATTTTAGATTACTTGGTTCAATAAACAAGGACACATAAGCCATGCCATCTGAAAATACAACATGGGTAACGGGCAGCGTCTTACCATGCACCATGCGAATCATTTGATCTACTTTGCGATATCCTGCTGGGAGCTCTTTGATACTCCATGCATTGACAGCCCCAGTATCCGCGCTAGTGGGAACCTCATCTTCCATCACATAATTTTTTTTGCTATCAATCTTAGGTCTAAACCAATCTAAACCTCCTACTTGCATTAAAGCTACCTGATTGAAAGCAATACTTTCTATGACTTCATTGTGGCTATTAAGTAACACAGACTTTAACAGTAAGCCGTATTCACTATCAACCCAAAGCTTGTAGCTGTACCTTAAGCCATCCTTAGACTCCAAAAGGTAAATCTGCGCCTGACGGTCGGCAATGCGCTCTGCATCTCCAATATGCAATGCATAGTTTGCTCTAATTGACTCAAGATTGGTTGGCAATACCGCAGGGAACATATTCTGACCATGCCGTTTTTCAATCACAACTTTTTCATTTTTTTGGTTATAAATCACCAAGTCACTGCCCTGACTAAGTAATTGGCGTGGCGTCCCATCAAGCAACACGTTGCGTGAAAATTCACCTTTGTCGGTAAACATATGAGTGATTTGCACAGACTTGGACTGTTTACCACTTTGGCAAACGAAAATGCCTTGATAACTTAAAGCCCGTGCTGCAACAGCCGTTTTTTGCAACGCTTGCCACATATCATCATCACTCGCCGCCTGTGCTCCTAAACTAGCGCCAATCAACAAACAAGCTGCAATAAAATACTTCATGTGCGTTATTTTGAGTAACTTACAGTTTGAATATAGTAGGCACTGCCTGATGGAGCGGTGGTCTGATGCGCCAATAGGTATTCCGCAGGAATAGCTGATGTTACTGCTTCGCTTTGTGCATCAGCAACCAAACCATTGGTAACTTGTGCAGTTTGATGCAGCGCCATCCAACCGACCACCATCACCGCTGCAACCGAAGCGGCAATCGACCAAGAGGCAGGGACTTTATGATGTAGCTTAAATCCTTCACCTGAACTACCTAGAGTGGCATTAGGCGCCAGTACAGTAGGCTCTAAATCTATTTTCTGCATTAAATTTTGCTTGAAATTAGCACTAAGGTTATTATCCCCGCGCATCGAATCACCAATCAGATGGTATTGACTCCAAGCCTCTGCACCCGTCTTGGATGACTGCAGCATCGTAATTAAATAGGCTGCATCTTCGATGGCTATTTCGTCATCAATTAAGGCTGATATTTGCTCGCTCATTGTTTTCTCCTGAAACACTTACACTATTACTATTAAATTAATGGAAATTTATTTTTAACTTGAATTACCAACGCTTATGATCTGGGGTGTCCAACAAGGGCCTCAGCTTAACCGCAATGGTTTCACGCGCCCTAAAAATACGCGAACGCACGGTGCCAATTGGGCAACTCATGATACTGGCAATCTCTTCGTAACTTAATCCCTCTATCTCACGTAACGTAATGGCGGCTCTAAGTTCTTCTGGCAAACTGGCAACGGTATCATTAACTGTTTGCGCAATCTGCTTAGTCATTAAAGTGGATTCTGGCGTTTCGGTAGTCCGTAATTCATTACCGCTATCGAAATTTTCCGCATCATCAATTTCAATATCGGTGCTAACCGTTGGTCTGCGACCTAACGCCACTAAATGATTTTTTGCGGTATTGATACCAATACGGTACAGCCAAGTGTAAAAAGCACTATCACCACGAAAGTTAGGTAATGCACGATAGGCTTTAATAAAAGATTCTTGCACAACATCTTCGATTTCAGACTGATCACGAATCATACGAGATAGTAGTCGACCTAATTTGCGCTGATACTTATCCACTAGCATGCCAAAGGCACGCTTATCGCCTCGCTGGGCGAGTAGCACAAGCTCATGATCAATTTCACGATTACTGGGTGATGGAGTTGCTGTCACTACACTTAAGCCCTCTGCGGGCGAAATCCCGACATATTTTGATTCATTAGTAGGAGTATAACCCTGCCCTGCCCCTTGCACGAAGCTAATTTGCGCAATCTTATGCATTTTGGTAAGTTGTATTCTCATGCTTCTCCCCATCTAACGTTAAATATTAATAATTAACCATGCCTAACATTTATTGCGGTTGTGATACGGTTGCCATTACCCCTATAATGACCGCAACACAATATGATAAGTTCCTAAGCAAACACTTTCTGTCACCACTCAACTTAACCACTAAATTTAACTTCAATATTTAACTTTTGGCCCCAAGTAAAAATGCAGCAATTTGATGTACTGATTATTGGCAGTGGACTCGCTGGCTTATCTCTGGCACTGCGTACTGCCGAGCATAAAAAAGTATGTTTAGTGAGCAAGCGTCGCGTCAACGACACAGCCAGTGACTGGGCACAAGGTGGCATTGCCGCAGTCATTAATGACGATAACGATACCGTTGAAGCCCACATTCAAGACACCCTAACAGCCGGCGCCGGACTTTGTGATGCAGCTGTGACTGAGCTAGTAGCAAAGCAAGCTAAGCCTGCGGTAGAATGGCTGATTGAGCAGGGCGTAGGATTTACACGCGAGCAAGATGACAGTGGCTACCACTTAACCCGTGAAGGTGGGCATA
>Ga0214165_1000107_pt1 | contig 65254 bp, 61 predicted proteins | sample TroBogypolimnion_34_FD_153004 | JGI IMG/M metagenome (GOLD analysis project Ga0214165, IMG submission 153004) | Freshwater microbial communities from Trout Bog Lake, WI - Practice 03JUN2009 hypolimnion v3 | ecosystem: Environmental > Aquatic > Freshwater > Lake > Hypolimnion/Profundal zone ... | reverse complement strand
CAAAGCTATGGATCTTTATATTTTTTATCTGGGTTAATCTGTGGTTCCTTTTTTTGTCCACAGATTTACACAGATTCATGGGTTGTGATTGATCATCACGCCTGGGCGTGATCTTATTGATTTTTATCTATGGGTAATCTTTTTGTGCCTGAACTGGCGTTGCTATGATCTAAGCCGAAGTACCTAAGGGAAATCAGCGGATCTTTTTATTTTTTATCTGTGTTAATCTGTAGATCCTTCTGTTTTTTTATCTGTAGTAGGACTATTGAATACCTTGTTATGCCTGCGGAGCAGCGGGATTGACTGCCGGTGCTTTGGTTGCGGCGCGACGTACCCGTTTTTTCAGATCACTAAAGGTATAATCCTGAAGTTTGGCCGAATTGGAAGTCCGATAGATAATTTTACCAACAGTCATGATGTTGCAAAGTTCAGCATATAAACTATTAAACAGGGAGATATTGTTCAGGATGATCCCCTTGCGGTTACTGATCATCTCAACCTGCTTGCGCTTGTCATCGCCAAGCGATTTTTGTGAATTTTCAAAGATTGCAATGAGCTCATCGTTCAAACCATGTGACATCAGGGTCTCTTTGTTCATTTCAATATTATCATTGACAAGCTTCAAACTCTGGATCACCCCTTCTGCATCCTTGCGGACGATATGTTTTTTCAGCAGTGTAATACCAAATTTATTTGGCGTTAAATTCAGACTGCCATTCGAAAGTTTAAGATAACCTGCCAGCCGGATGCTGGCATCAAATAAAATAATAAAAGTGTTTGCTATCCTTGTTGTAATCTCTTTCTGCTTCATCATCTCTGATTTGGGCTGAATCACCTCGTTGGCGTTTGCAATGATAGCTTCAAAATTATTTACATACTCAGCATTAAATTGTTTTGAGTATTGCGTGAAGTCTGCCAGGTCACGACTCATGCTTGTCACGGTAAAGCCACCTAACGAAGGGAGCTCTTCATCCTTACAATTGTAATCTCTTGGTGTTGGAATGTTCATAATCTTTTAATTTAGTGGTTTATATTTTGATGAATAACTCTATTCACCTGAACGACTCACTAAATTTACAACAGATTAATTACAAAAGAAAAAATTAAACGAACTTATCCGTTTATAAACGTTTAAGATCGCTTAATAAAAATATATGGCTATTTAACTTCGGTCCATCAGCTGGCGGGCAGATACTATTCCTGGCCGATTCCTTGGAGCATTTTCAGTTTAACCCTTGTCGTTATTGCGAGATAACCTTTTATATGACAAAAATTAACAATTATCTGGCTGATTCTTCGGATAGAGTTGATATATAATAATCAAACCATGATTTAAATCAATAAAAATCTCCACTTCAATAGCAGAAAGCCTGATTCTGTGTACTGATAACCTACTGATTTTCACAGCTTCGCCCCTTCAGTCACAGTGACCGGTGTGATCGTGAAAACTAAAACGATTATTGAGTAGCAAATCTATTCGATGCAACCGACAAAAACAAGTGCCATTTAAGATATATCAATTATTTAACAAATGTAAAGATTTTCTTAACAACCGGGCCGTTTTATAAAATAAGCGTATGTTGATCCGATTAAATCCGTGTTTCATTAGTTTTGGGGATCAAAAATAGGAAACTTAATGTAAAAACTGGCTTAAATCTGAAAATTCCTTAAATTCAACATGGAAGAACCCAATAAGGCTCATCAAGGGAAATCTTCTGGTTTTTCATTTATTTATGACTGGTTCAAGCAAGGCTTTGAGAATCCTGCAGAAGAAAAATATCGGTTGAATTGATTTTGTTCTGCATCGCTGCAAATTCACCGGGTGAGAAAATGGTGATCCGGATTTTTCTGACCGTGAGGCTCTCAGTTTTGAGTGTAAGTTGTTCAGAATACTCCTGATCTATTGTTGTCCCGACCAGAAGCAGATCGATAAATTCGCTCTCATTGCCCCTGGCAAACTCACCGCCGAGCCAAACCTGTTGAGTATCTCCATGCGTTACAGAAATTTCATCCAAAATACGATCTATACCCAAATTGATAAGTAACATGGAATGGATATTTTGAAAGAGCGGATGATTCGTATTTGCCATAAAGATCTTTCGGTTCCCTACGAGGGAGGAGCTTAGTAGCCCCGATTCCTCAAAACGATTTAGCTCCAACCGTACGGCATTGCATGATTCATCAAAAGACCTCTCAAGTTCACGCAAATAGGCCTTGGTCCGGGGATTCAAAAAAAACTTTGTCATCAGTTTAATCCGGGTCCTGGAGGTTATGAGAGTTTCTAACATGTTATAATTTAATGCAATAAAAAGATTTAGATTTTGATCAACGGTAAGAAATTTTTAAACTGCGGATATTTGGGAAGCGTATTTATTATAATCCGTCGCGAGGTCTGCTCAAGGTTAATTGGGGACCCTTGGTAAATTTATATAATTTTTGGTTCAGGTTTATTCTGAGATGTATGCAGATCAGACCTGATATTCAGTGGTACAAAAGATACAATCCAATCTTTAGATATTCGCTTAATTCCAATATGTGGCCTGTGAATTAAAAGATATGTTGCCCGTAGTAATTTATCATTGACCCTTGAGGATGCCTTACAGCTTCGCCCCTTCAGTCACAGAAACCGATGTAATAATATGTACAACTATACATAAGTACGATTGTATAACTGCTAAGTTCAGAAATTGTTCAGCTCCCGCGGCTGAAACCTCCCATTTTGGAGGGTTGGAGGGGTTTAAAAATTGGATGTCAGGAATTTAAAATAGTGCAATTTATTTCGATTATTTTTAATGGCACTACAGAAAATTAAAATCAAAAATTAAATTTAAAATTCAGAATCGTGGAAATCGGGCACCTGGAACCCGGCAAATTGGATGATACTATTTCCTCGCAAAGTTGCCGGGAGTTGAGCATCCTCAACCTCAAAACGGATCACTTTGAAATGATATTTAATGTAATGATCAAGGACCTCAGCGAGGTCGTTTCCCATTTTGATTTAATATTCCGTTCAAAATCAGAAAATTGTAAGTGAACGCTACAAATCCGGAGGATTTGCAGGTTGATAGAAAAACGGGGGGTTTAAATCCACGCATGACTCCGGCGGTTTAATACGTGTTATTTGAATCTTCGTTTCTATCGATACAGGACCTCTCTGAGGTGCTTATTAGGTTGGTTTGTGTGCTCCATTCAGAATCAGGAAATTATCGGCAAGTACTACAAATCCTCCGGATTTGAAAAAAAGATTAACCACAGGAGAATTACAAAAGATTTAAAAAAATCGTTGCATTCATGGGTTCCTGGCGCATTTCTTAACATTCCGGTTATTAGCTGCCAAGAGCATCATGCAGAACAGAGAATGACTTCAGTTTTGCTTCGGGATCAAAAATATAACTCGCTGCCATCAGTTCATCGATTCCCGTATCACCAATAAATTCCGAAAGCGACTTTTCAAGGCTGTCGCGGTTACCGGTAAAGGTGCAGGATAACATGCTGTTGACGAATGCACGTACATCAGGGTTACGGTAACTTTCCGGCAACTCCCCGGGTGGCTGGAGCGGATTTCTGGTATTGGTGACGATACCGGCAAATAACCGGATTAAGCTGCTCTTTAGAAATTCAGCCTCTTCATTGGTCTCAGCGCCAATCACATTTACACAGGCCATCACATAAGGGGTATCAAGCTGTTTCGAGGGTTTGAAATTCGCACGGTAAATAGCTAATGCAGAACGAAACTGTGCCGGGGCGAAATGGGCTGCAAAGGCATAAGGGAGACCCAATTGTGCGGCCAGATAGGCGCTGTCTGTGCTGGACCCCAGAATCCAGAGAGGTATTTCCAATCCTTCACCCGGGAAAGCGCGAACCCTTGCATTGACATTCTCCTTGCTAAAATAGGTTTGAAGCTGCCTGACATCGACCGGAAAATCTGAAGAGGTATTCAAATTATTGCGTCTAAGAGCCATTGCCGTAGCCTGGTCTGATCCGGGGGCCCTGCCTAAGCCCAGATCAATTCTCCCGGGATAAATGGTTTCCAGGGTTCCGAATTGTTCTGCAATAACGAGCGGACTGTGATTGGGCAGCATGATTCCACCCGATCCGACCCGGATCGTATTTGTCTTTCCGGCAACATGACCAATCAAAACCGAGGTGGCGGAACTTGCGATATGCTTCATATTGTGATGCTCGGCCATCCAGATCCTCTGATATCCGAGAGATTCGGCATGTTTGGCCACTTCGACGGTTCCGGATATGGCTGTCCCGGCATCCCCTCCTTCGGTTACAGTAGCCAGTTCAAGGACAGAGAGTGGTATTTTTTTCATGAATTACTGTTTTAGTGTTTTGGTGAATTAATCGCCTTTTTAACTTCCGGCACTACCCTGGAGCCAAAAAGCTCTATCGATTTCATATTCAAATGATGGGGGGTATTGCCCAGGCTTGCCTGTGCGAGGAAGCGTGTATTGCCAAACAATTCATGCTCATACAAAATCTTGTCTGTAACCTGCTGTACACTTCCCACCATCAGAGCCCCTTTGGGTAAGCGCGAGTGTTCAAACTGCTGACGCGACAGTTGTCCCCACCCCCTGCCACGCCCTACACGATCGATCATTGTGGCATAGTGAGGGTAAAATTCATCGCCGGCACTTTGCGATTCTTCACCAACATAAACATGGTTATTTATTCCGATTTGCAACAGATTGGGATCCCTGCCCATCTCTTTGGCCGTTTCCCTGTAAAGGTTGATGAACGGTATAAACTGTTCAGGCATTCCTCCAATGATGGCCAGCATCAGTGGCAAATCCAGGGTAGCCGCCCTGACGGCCGAGGCCGGGGTTCCGCCGGCGGCAAGCCAGACGGGAATCGGTTTTTGATATGGCCTGGGATATATTCCAAGATTATCAATTGAAGGGCGGAGCCCTCCTTTCCAGGATATTTTTTCACTTTTATTCAGGTTCAGCAGCAGATCCAGTTTCTCAGAAAAAAGCTCTTCATAATCTTTCAGATCGTAACCAAACAATGGGAATGATTCAATGAATGCCCCCCTGCCTGCCATAATTTCAGCCCTTCCGCCCGACAGCAGATCCACTGTGGCAAATTCCTCGAATACACGAACCGGATCATCAGAACTGAGGACTGTTACTGTGCTGGTAAGCCTTATTTTTTTAGTGATCATAGCTGCTGCAGCTAAGATTACAGCAGGAGATGAAACCGCATAATCGGCCCGGTGATGCTCGCCAACCCCAAAAACATCAAGTCCGAGCTCATCTGCAAGCTGGATCTCCTCCATGAGATCCATGATTCGCTGATGGGCATTCACCGAACTTCCGGACAGGGATTCCGGATTCATATCGGCAAAGGTCATTAATCCAAATTCCATCGTCATTGACTATTATTGTAAGAAATCGCCGGCTTTATCCAGTGCGGCCATTTGTTCCGTTGTTAAAACCAAGGTGGTCGCATGAAGAAGCTCACTCAACTGATGCTCATTGGTTGCGCTGGCAATGGGTGCGGTAACCAACGGTTTTTGCAATAACCAGACGATGGCTATTTGTGACAGGGGGACATTTTGTTCCCTGGCCACTTCGTCCATTGCGGTTAAGATTACATATCCCTTCTCATCGAGGTATTTCTGCACTCCCTGACCGCGTTTACTCTTATCCAGGTCGTTGTTACTCCTGTATTTCCCCGATAAAAACCCGCTTGCCAATGAATAATAGGGGATCACTCCCAACGATTCATCGCGGACCAGTTGTGAATATTCAGTTTCGAATTTTTGCCGGTCGTATAAATTATACAGTGGCTGCAGAGATACGTAGGGGGTGAGATTACCGGCCCGGGCAAATTCGTTGGATTCCTTGATTCGGTCAGCGCTGAGATTTGATGCGCCGACGGATCTTATTTTCCCCTCCCTGACCAGTTCATGAAATGCGCTCATTGTCTCTTCGACAGGCGTTTCAGGATCATCCATATGCGACTGATAGAGATCGATATAATCGGTTCCCAATCTTTTTAAGGAGGCCTCAACAGCCTGCTTCATGTATTTGGCGCTCAACCCTTTTTTTCCCTCTTCCATTTCGATCCCCAGTTTGGTGGCCAGGATCACATCCTTCCGCTTACCCGATTTCTTCAGCCATTTTCCAATGATCGTCTCCGATTCGCCACCCTTGTTGCCGGGAGCCCACCGGGAATAGACATCTGCCGTATCAATAAAATTAAAACCTGAATCAAGAAAGCGATCCAGAATTTTAAAGGAGTCTGACTCATTCAGGGTCCACCCAAAAACATTACCTCCAAATGCAAGGGGGGATATCCATAAATCGGAGTTCCCCAATTTTTTTCTGTTATCAGTCATTCTATTTTGTTGGGATTTAATTTTAAGTAATTTACAATTGATAATATTCAATTTTCTGTATTCTTATAAATTGATTTTCTGTAATTTATAAAGATATAATTACGGCATCAAATTATTCCATGCACATAAAATTCTACCAGCTTATCGGGAAATAGTCCTTCAGGAACTTTCCACTCCAGTGTTTACCGGTGTTTGCACCATCGATAAACGGATCGCATACACGAGCTGCGCCGTCGACGATATCCAAAGGCGGCTGGAAATCGTGCACCTGTTGTTTGTGTCTGGCCAGGTCTGCCGGATCTTCATCGGTGACCCATCCGGTATCGACTGCATTCATAAAAATACCATCCTTGGCAAGATCACTGGCAGCGGTATGTGTCAGCATATTCAGAGAAGCTTTTGCCATATTGGTATGCGGGTGACGGTCAGCCTTGGTGAAACTGTGAAACTTCCCCTCCATAGCCGAAACATTCACCACATGTTTCTTCCCCGTGTAATCTTTGCGCATCAGGGCGGTCAGCCGGTTGCAGAGCACAAAAGGGGCGATTGAATTTACCAGCTGCACCTCAACCATTTCAAGGGTTTCTATCTGTCCCAGCTTCAGCCGCCAGCTATTGGTTTTCCTCAAATCTACCTGCTGAAGGTCGGCATCCAATTTTCCCTCCGGAAATACCTCCCGGGTTTCAATTGAATTGTCAAAAGTATAGGGGACCTGCGAGAGCTGGGCTGAAGCCCTGATGCCGATGCCCGGAGCATGTCCGTTCCAGGCAACAGGCAATTCATTGGTCGATTCGCCCCCCTGCGGATTAAAACTTTCAATTTCAGATAAACACTGCTGATGATGTGAGAGGAGCAGCTGAACCTCGTCGGAGCGGTGATGAAACGGAAGGGTCTCATTACCCATTAAATGGGAATAAAAACCAGATGGCCTCCGCACTGTCTGGGCTGCATTATTAATCAGGATATCGAGTCTTTCATATTTCCGTTCGACGTACGAGGCAAAAAGCTCGACGCTCGGAATGTGCCTAAGGTCGAGCCCATAAATATGAAGGCGGTGGCTCCACTGCACAAAATCGTTTTCTTTGGCAAACCGGATAGCCGAATCTGCCGGAAAGCGGGTTGTTGCAATAACGGTAGCTCCCGAACGGAGCATCATCAGGGTGGCATGGTAACCTATTTTGAGCCTCGATCCGGTAATGAGCGCAACCTGACCAGTCATATCGCAGGTCTGAAACCGCTTGGCATAATTCAGATCACCGCACTCCTTACACATCGAATCGTAAAAGTGGTGAATCCCGGTATAAAGTTTTTTGCAGACATAGCAATTCTGTTCAGACAAAAGATGTCTTTGTTCATTTTGTGACCCGGATTCAGGCAATGATATCTGAACAGGAGCTTCAAAAACGGCGGAATTTCGCGCACTTCGGATGGAGGTTGATGCGCGTGCATTTCGATTATGGGCGCTTTCTGCCTGCTTCCTGGCAACCTTCACACTCTTGTTCCGCTTATAAATCTCCGCCTTATCGGGTCTGGTCAGCTGACCTGCGGCTTTCATCAACCGAAGGATTTGATCGGGTGATAAATGAACAAGCTGACCCCCGTTTTGAAGTAAATGTTCCAGGACCGAAATGCAACTATCGATTTCCTCTCCGGTTAATTTACCTTTTTGTTCCGTATTATTCTCCATTAACTACATGTTCTTGTTAAAGGTGCAAAGATAGGGATTGGAATTGTTGCGCAGATTATTTTATTCATATGTTAGTATGACCCTTTGCCAGGATCTTTATCTCTTTTACTTCCAGAATATTTTTGGAATATCCGGTTAATGAAACATTAATCATGGCGTTAGCCAAATCCTTTAAATTGACAACAAAATTTGGGGAGATCACCTCCATCACCGGGAAAAGCCAGGCTATATATTTGTACGTCCTGTAAAAAGTCTGCGAAGGCCTTAACGGTAAAAAGGGTTTGATTCCGGCAGGTCTGAAATTATAGACCTTTTTAAAAGGGAGTCTGGTCAGGTCATTTTCCGTTATGCCTTTTACACGGGCCCACATGGTTCTCCCCTTCCCGCTGCTATCGGTCCCTGCCCCCGAAACATAGCAGAAAGTCATTTGAGGGTTAAGCTTTGCAAGGGTTGCAGCAAAGTTCAGCGTCAGGGTATAGGTCAACCGGGTGTATTCATCCTCATTTTTCCCCAGCGAAGTGACTCCAAGGCAGAAATAACAGGCATTGTAGCCGGAAATCCGGTCACTAAGGGTTGAAATATCCAGGAAGTCAGGGTGTATGATTTCGGTCAGTTTGGGATGCGTATACCCGCAACTGTGGCGCGTAATCACCAAAACGGTTTCCACCTCCGGATGGTTCAGGCATTGGTAAAGCACCCCTTCGCCAACCATTCCTGTTGCCCCGGTTATAATGACTCTCAGCTTCTCCATCGTATTTTTATTGAATTAAAATTTGAAATTACCTCATCAGGCTTAACATCACACGGTCGAACATCCGGTCTGAGAGTATTTTTTTTGCAAACAAGATTATTTTAGCCCCGCCTCCGGTGGCATACCTGATTTTCGGCCTTTTGCATATTGCCGCTCTGACAATGGTCCTGGCAACTACGCCGGGCAGGGAACCTCTTTGATCGGCCTGGATCAGCATTTTAACATGCTTTCTGGCTAAATTCTGATAAACTGTATTCCCCGAAACCTTAATCAGATTTTCCCGGGCAATGGTATTCCATTCTGTCACAATAGCCCCAGGTTTAATAATAACCACGTCAATTCCAAATTGTTTAAGCTCCATCCGCAGACTGTCGCTTAATCCCTCCACCGCATATTTGGTGGCATGGTACCAGGCTCCGTGGGGCTGTCCTAAACTTCCCCCGATCGAGGAGATATTGATAATCCTGCCGGAGTGTTGCCTTCGCATCGCGGGGAGAACCAGCTGGATCAACCGTGCCAACCCGAAAATATTGACCTCGAACTGAATCCTGGCCTCGGAAATTGGAACGTCCTCCAGCGCGCCGAAGGAACCATATCCTGCATTGTTGACCAATATATCAATCCGGTTTTCTTTTCTGAGGATCTCTTCCACGCCGGCTACTATCGAAACCTCGTCGGTGAGATCCATTTCCAGGAGGTGAACCCCCACCTCTTGCAGATCACCCATTTTTTCCATTCTTCTGGATGCCCCATAGACGGTATATCCCTTTTGGATAAACATTTTCGCCGCCTCTTTTCCGATTCCGGATGAAGCTCCGGTTACCAAAACAACTTTTCCCATTTCCCTTTAAATTATAATCCTTTGTGCCCGGTAAAATTAATGCAAGTAATCAGATTAATTTATTGCCGGGCATTTTGAATTTAAAGATTCTGAATTTTGGAAGATTATTTAAGGCTTTAATGTTAATTTTTTAAGCGCTTTACAATTTCCAAAATGTGGGTCTACCATAGCCGCCATATAATTCCGGAGTTTTCGCTAAACTTAATGACACAGCCCTTATGGGAAAAGAGACCGGCATATTTTCAAAAGTTCTACCGATTCAGGATCCCTGACGGAATCTGAAAACAAAATTAAAACAGATTCCAAATATTTATCTGACCCGATTGGCCCGGGGCTTTTATTTTCAGATTCGCCCCTACCCTGTTTATGGTATGTAAAATGCCATGATTACGGGATTTTGTAAGATCGTTATTCTTGCTATTTTCGCAAACAGGAATAAATACAATAAGTTGCATGAATTAAGCAATCGGAAAGCTATAATGTACTATTTAAAATACTGATTTTATCCTTTTTGACCCCTCTAAATCTCCCGCACTCTGAACAATACCTTCCTTTTAATCCCCTCCTTTGCAGGGATTGGGGAGGTCGGGGGTTGGGGAGGTCCAAAGAGGAAATAAATAATTTCGGCATTATTTTGTTATTATTACTTACAGCGCTTATTATTGAAACAGAATACGATTTGAATAAAAATAATTCAGTTACAGAACAATAAAAGAACGATGGGAAGCATACTTGTAAATGGTAAAGTTCAGGAGGTGGAATTGCCCATTTCGCTGATCGAATTGATTAAGAACAACAAGGTTGAACAGCCTGAGATGGTATCGATTCAGGTAAATGGGGAATTTGTGGATCGGGATAGTTTTGAGACCACCCTGATTAACCTCAATGACGAAGTCGATTTTCTCTATTTCATGGGGGGAGGATCGCGATGTTGAAACCCAAAGGATTCACAACCCGAATAATTCATACACCTTATGCTAAGGAAGATGCCAACCATGCATTACATCAGCCTATTTACAGCAATGCGGCCTTTGATTTTGAATCGGCTGAGCAGATGGAACTGGCCTTTCAGGGACGGTTACCAGTTCATGCTTATTCCCGGATTACCAACCCGACGGTAGAAAATTTTGAACTGCGCATCAGGCAGATAACCGGAGCGCTCCATGTCACGGCCTTAAGTTCAGGTATGGCAGCCGTGTCGAATGTAATCTTTTTGCTTGCCTCTGCGGGCTCCAATATTATCGCTTCGAGACACCTTTTTGGAAACACCTATGTCTTTTTTGAATCAACCATAAGGGAGTTTGGTATTGAAACAAGGTTTTGCGATCTGACGAATCAGGAGGAGGTGAAAGCCAATATTGACAGTAATACCGTTGCCGTTTTTGTGGAGACAATCACCAATCCCCAGCTTGAAGTGGTCGATCTTAAAGCTCTTTCGCAAACGGCACATGCGCATAATGTGCCGCTGATTGCCGATTCAACCCTCACCCCGCCCAATGTATTTAATGCCAGGGAATTTGGGGTGGATATAGAGGTGATATCAAGTACGAAATGTATTTCAGGTGGCGGCACCAGTGTGGGGGGGCTCATCGTCGATTATGGCACTTTCAGCTGGAGCAAATCGACAAAGCTGGCCATTCCGGCTAAGAAATTTGGTCCTAACGCCTTCAATTACAAGTTAAGACGGGAGATCTTCCGTAACCTGGGTGGATGCATGTCCCCTTTTGCGGCCTATCTTCAAAGTTTAGGACTCGAAACCCTGCAAATGCGTTTTGAAAAGGCAGCCACAAACTGTCGCGAACTGGCTCAATTCCTCGAGAGTATGCCCCAGGTTACGACGGTTAATTATCCCGGAAAACCAGGATCTCCATTTGAAAAGATCAGCAGGGAACAATTTGGAGAATATCCCGGTGCAATGCTTACGTTTGATTTTGCCACCCGCGAAGGCTGTTTCACCTTTATGAATAACCTGGAGCTGATCCGGCGTGCGACAAATGTATATGATAATAAAACCCTGATCCTCCACCCGGCTTCGACCATTTATTGTGATTTCAACCTCGAAACGCGTGAAGCCCTCCATGTTTATGATACCACGCTCAGGCTTTCGCTCGGAATTGAAGACCTGGACGATTTGAAAGCGGATCTGCTGCAGGCCTTAAATAAAACAGAATAGAAGATGGATTTTACTGAAGATCAAATACAAAGATACAGCCGCCATATCCTGCTTCAGGATGTTGGGGTTGAAGGACAGGAAAAAATAAGTAACGGAAAAGTACTTATTGTAGGTGCAGGTGGTTTGGGTGCCCCGGTGGCGCTCTATCTTGCAGCAGCCGGCGTGGGAACAATCGGAATTATCGACGGCGATGTCGTTGATCTGTCAAACCTTCAGCGACAGGTGATCCACTTCACCCCAGATGTGAATAAGGCAAAGGTTATTTCTGCAAAAGAGAAAATAAACTTATTGAACCCGGATGTCAAAGTGGTTACCTATTTCGACCTACTTACCGCCTCCAATGCGTTGGAGATCATTAAAGATTATGATTTTGTGGTCGACGGAACCGATAATTTCCCGGTGAAATTTCTGATCAACGATGCCTGTGTGAAGGCTGGAAAGCCCTTCTCGCATGGGGGAATATTACGTTTTGACGGACAGGCAATCACAGTTCTGCCCGGAAAAACGGCCTGTTACAGGTGTGTCTTCCACGCGCCTCCTCCGGCAAATGCCGTACCTACCTGTTCGCAGGCGGGAGTTCTGGGCGCCATTGCCGGAATTCTGGGAACCATCCAGGCTACCGAAGTTTTAAAATATCTTACCGGCGTAGGGGATCTTTTGACCAACAGGTTACTCACATTCAATGCAAAAACCATGGAATTTCGCAACATTAAGGTGAAGCACAATCCGAAGTGTCAGGTTTGCGGCGATCATCCGACAATTACAGAACTCGTCGATTACGAACAGGCAACCTGTGAAATAAAAAACAATCATTAAAAATGGGAATTACAGAACTAAATAGGTTAATTGAACCGAAAGATCCTAAAAAACTTTCGATCATCAGTTTCAGCGGTGACTTTGACAAGCTTGTGGCCACATTTACCCTGGCTACGGGTGCAGCCGCAGTGGGTTATGAGGTTAATATTTTCTTTACCTTCTGGGGTCTCAATGCCGTTAAGCAGAAACAAGGTCGCGCCTTTGTCGGTACCGGCTTTCTTCCAAAACTGTTTGGGTTTTTCATGGGAGGGCTTCGAAGTGCACCCGTGAGCAGACTTAATTTTTGCGGAATAAGTCCAAAGATCTTCCGTTATCTGATGCGCAAAAAAAATGTAGCCACACTTGAAGAGTTGGTGGAAGCTGCCAAAGCGCTTGAAGTCAATATGTATGCCTGTGAAATGGCTATGCATATCCTTGGCCTGCAGAAAAGCGATTTTATCCATGAACTCAAGGATGTGCTCGGAGTGGCAACCTTTCTCGACATTTCCGAAGGGGGAAGGACCTTGTTCATTTAATGATCAAAGTGATAACTTTTGGCAGTGAGCAGCCAGCCATGATTAGCCTTCAATTTTCAAATATTCAAATCAATCAATTCTATGTCTACAGTTAAATTAGATATTACCAAAGAACATTGCCCGATGACTTTCGTAAAAACAAAAATCGCATTGTCAAAATTGCAACCCGGTGATATACTTGAGGTTTTACTAACCGAAGGGGAACCGCTTCAGAATGTACCCCGGAGTTCGAAGGAACAGGGATACAAGGTCCTGGAAGTATCGCATGTTGACGGGCAGGTTCATAAAGTGCTGATTGAGAAATAAAAACTGACCCATGCTAAAAATATCACAGCAAATCATAGATCAGTTATTTGATCATGCAAAAAGCGGGTTGCCTGAGGAGGTTTGCGGCTATCTTGCCGGAAATGACAGGGAAGTTACCTTGCACTTTCCGTTGACAAATATTGATCACAGTCCCGAACATTTTTCATTTAATCCTGCCGAACAGTTCCGGGTTGTGCGTGAAGTACGTAAAGCAGGTCAGGTCATACTGGCAAATTACCACAGTCATCCAGAAACCCCGGCAAGACCCTCGGCGGAAGATATCCGCCTTGCATTTGATCCTGAGATCAGCTATGTCATCGTTTCATTAGTGGCTGAGCTGCCAGATGTAAAATCGTTCAGGATCCGGAACGGAGAGGTTGAAAAGGAGGAGATTCAGATTACCTGATCAATAATATAATCTCAGGGAGATTCTGGGAGAAAATGGGACAGCCTGGGAATAAATATTTAGTGTAGTTGATTGATTTACAGGTACTCTTTCGAAATTAGAGTACCAGATATTTTTAGCGTTGAACAGATTCAGGATTGACAATCCGGCCTCACAGGCAATCTTCCCGACATCAAACCGATAATTGGCGGCGATATCGACCCGGTTATATACCTGATAGTTGTAGTTAGGATTTAGAATTGATCCGCTTGTCAAAGGAAAGCCGGAGCCAAAAATATAAATTGCAGAAAAATTAAATGGTTTGACATTGAACAAGGCCGCAGTTTTCACCTCGTGCCGCTGATCCTGCGGTGCCGGAAGATATTCATTCCGGGGAAAATACAAAAAGCTCTCCTCCGTTCTGCTCAAGGTGTAGGAGATCCAGACCGAATGCCCGCTGAAATCTTTCCTGATGTAGAAATCAATTCCATAGCTTCTGCCCTTCCCGTTGTAAATCAAATTGTTATAATTTAAATCGCGGTTAATATAGCGGGTCAACCCATCCGTGCTCTTGTAATAGGCTTCGAGACTTAGCGTCAAATCGTTATGAGTGTATGAACTGCCCACAACCCAATGAATTGCCTTTAGAACCGGTATTTGTTTATTGTCACAGGTAGCCCATATGTACCGGTAATTCCCCTGATTGTCGATGACAGAACTCTTGGATATAAACTGATTATAAATTCCCCATGCGGCATTGAGCCGGGTTGAACCGGTCAGCCGGATGCTGGCTGACAACCGGGGCTGGATATACACTTTTTGAAGAGTCACAGGGGCATCGCTTCGAATACCGTATTTAATTTCTATGTCCCCCGGCAGGGTGATATGGTCCTGTAAATAGGCGTTAATACGCTGCAAATGAGATTTTAGGTTCGTTTGATTATAACCAAATGAATCGATTTGCAAAGCCACTTCATCCTGATCAAATCCAATCCCGGTCTCGAGCATGTGAGATTGTGAAAGTTTGATAAAATTGTCCACACGCTGGGAATATTCACCTATTTTATTATAAATCTGATCGTTATTTAATTGTTGAAATACATTATTTGTCCTTTCAATACTTTGGATGTTCGATAAGTCGGTTTCGAGTGAAGACCATGAGGTGGTGAAGTTGGTGATATTGCCACCTTTCCAGGTACGGCCATAAAAAGCGGATGCACCATACTGATAATTATTTTCCGCATCGATTTTAAACAGACCATTCAGACCGACATAGGGATTTATGAGATACCTGAAGCGGTCCTGGCTCCCCAGGTAACTGATATAAAAAAGCTCCCCGTGATTATTTCGTGCGGTATATTTCACATTGATATCCTGATAATTATAATCAGGAAGAACCGTATAGTCAATTGCTGAACTTGAGACATTGACCGGGATAATCACATTCTGATTGTTTGCCGGAAGAACATCTTTGCCTTTGTAGAGATTAAAATAGGTTTGCCGAAAGGAGACCAAAATGGAGCTGTTTTTCCATAATGGGACTTCTGCCATTCCATTCATGGTTACATTATTGATATTTAGGCTAAATGAAGGTTTTACCATATTGGCGGTCTTTCCGGAAATATTCACAATACCTCCTACCCTGCCCCCGTGACCGGCATCATATCCCCCTTTTAACACCTCAATTTCCTTGGCGATTAACGGATTGACGGCATTGATTTCATCATTGAAACTTTTAAGTCCCCAAATGGTGAATCCATCGAACAGGATCTGGCTGTGCCCTTCGTAGGAGCCCCAAATGATCAACCCATTTGATTGTTCGCTTGAAGCCAGGATGCCGGGCATTAGTTTTAAAATAGTAAAAATGGAATTATCGCCACTTCCCGGCAAATAATTGGCAATCTGATGATTGACTTTAATTACACCGGCTTTATTCCCAATATGGGTCGATCTGTCGAATGACCGGTCTTTGATCACAATTTCGCGCAGCCCTATTATTGAAGGGATTAGGCTGAAAAGATGGTATCTGCCGGCAACGACAACAGTATCAAGGGAAAAGTATCCCAAATGAGAAATCCGGATATGAAAGAGGCTGTCAGTGGTGCTTTGATATGTAAAGCTCCCCTTGAGATCAGAAACAAGCATTCGATTATTGACATAAAGCTGGGAGAATGCAAGCGGTTCCTTGGATTTGGCTTCAGAGATCTGCCCGATCAGCAGATAATTCGGTGATATAACCTGTTTCATCTTAGGCAGTATCAGAAATATGTCACCCTGTTTTCTGCAAATAAGCGGAAACTTACCGATAATTGATTTGACAGCCTCTTCAGGTGAAGCCCATTGATTGGTAAGCGTCAGATTATATCTTGAAAGGAGCCGATCGTCAAATGAGAACTGCAACCTGTATTTATCGCGTAAATCAATAAGTACCTGATTTAAGGGAGTATTTAGAACAGCAATATCAATCTGTTGGGAATAGCAGAATTTTGCTGTCAGATGGAACAACAGGATAAAAACTATCAACCTTGGTCTAACCACGCGCCGTTGGGATTAATTAACCAAAAATTCAGTCTCCGATTTAATATCAAATTTAATCCCTAATGAGGTACAAACCAAATCGAGCACCTCTTTTCCTGATAAAGATCTTGAAAAATTTCCGGTGTAGGTCAAACCGGATTTACCCTGGAAATTTATTTTTATATTGTATTGGCGTTCAATCTCCTGCAAAACGGAGACGATTGGGGAACCGGTAAAGACAAACATATTATCTCGCCAGGATTTAACGGCTGACACGTTGACATCCTGCGCAAAGCGCAAAAATCCGTCCCTGGTAATAAAGGCTTTCTCGTTAGGGTTGAGTAAAACCCGTTCATTTCTTCCGGCCGATACGACCCTCACCTTGCCGGTAAAGCAGGTTACATTGTAATCATTTCCCCTTGAATAAATATTAAAACTGGTTCCAAATACGGTGGTTTCCCCCAATTTAGAGACTACTTTAAACCCCAGCCCCTTGGGGACTGTAAAAAAGGCTTCGCCGTCGAGGGTAAGGGATCGCGAAAAACTAAACCAGTAAGGGTGAAAACTGACAACAGACTGGGCATTGAGATCGATTTTTGAGTTGTCGGGAAAGAGGTAGGTGAGGTGTTTACCGGCAGGAACGGTAATTGTTTTGGTAAAAAACCTTAGGTATTCGACGACACTTAATAACAAAAGGATGGAAGCTGCTACTGAAATCCGGAGAAAAAGGTTCCGAAAATTGGTGTGCGGATGGAGTTTAGGTTTGTCTATTTGAGTCAACAGGTCTTCCCAGGCTTGATTCTCAGAAACTGCATAGTGCAATTCAATTTCAGGAAACCGGTCAGCCCCGTCATTTGTGGTAAGGTCCTTTGTTAAATTTAATTTTTTCATTAATCCTCAATTGCCTTTCGTAAATACTCCAAGGCATTTTTCATCCGTTTTTCAACTGCTTTTATGCTAATTCCCAGACTTTGGGCAATTTCAAAATATTTCATTCCTTCCATACGGCTTAAGAGAAAGACAGTTCGTTGTTTTTCAGGCAGTTGTTCCAATGCCAACTCATAATTTTTCGATAGTTCCTTGTAAAGCATCATATCATGCGGACTATCTCCAAACTGTTCCTCTGCCTCTTTTGCCTTAAACTTCATCACGACATTTCGCTTTCGTAACTGAGAAATTAACAAGTCACCCGCAATTTTATACAGAAGCGCTCTGGTATTGCCATTCACCAACTCGAAATTCTTCTCCCAGAGCCTGATAAAAGTCTCCTGTGCCACATCAGTCGCCAGATCCTGATCACCTGACCGATAGTAAACATAATTCCGAATACCCGAAAAATGGGCATTGAATATATTTTTAAATTCTTCTCGCGTCAACTTTTAAATTACTTTAGGTAGTATTACAAAGCTACAAAAAAGTATTCAAATTTGTTACGGACTTTCAATCGGATGTTCTTGTTACCAGAGAGTCATCCTATTGATCTAATATTCTATTTTATTTTGCGCATCATTTGTAATTAAAATAAAAACACCTTTCATCCCTGTTCATGAATTTTCATCCCTGATTGCAGAGAGATTTTTATCTGCCTGAATTCTGAATTGATACGATTCCGGATGTTTTAAAGATCGCGGACTGATCCAGGTGTCATGAATAAAGGCGTTAAAATAGTAGATTAAAAGTCTTACAAAAACTTTATTTGCAATCACACAACGTCTGTTCGAGAATAAAATCAAACCAGGAATAGCTGAAACTAGGCGCGAGACAAGATTATTTAAAATTATAAAAGTGTGCATGAGAACTTCTTTTAACCCATCTTCATGCAAAGAGATATATTCGTGTTCAGAGATTAAAGCCTCCGTTTTTGTGAGAGAGGTAATTTCGGCATCCGATCCTGAAGAGGCGTTATGATCGTGCACCAGTGCAATATTTTTCAAAAGAATGACTGCTCCGCCTAAATCTGCAGATCTGCGGCATAAATCGACATCTTCATAATACATCCAGAACCGTTCATTCCATTTTCCAACGGTATTGAAGCTTGTCTTGCTCATCATCATTACTGAACCAGAAACCCAATCGGGAAAAATAAAACGGTCGTTCTGCCTCGGTTCAGGAATTAAATTGAACACTTTTGCCACAGCCCTTGTCCAACGGGTTAATGAAAGAGGAGACGGGAAAACGCCATAAGACTTATTTTCCGTTCCGTTTGCCATTAACAGTCTGCAAGATATAATTGAATTGGCCCGGCTTACCTTCACCTGATCGAGCATAGCCAGCAGAGCCCTTTCAGAAATCAGCGTGTCGGGATTTAAAAACAGTAGATATTTCCCGTTTGAATTTGCAGCTCCCAGGTTATTCCCGCTTGCAAAACCATAATTCCCCGAATTTAAAAGAAAAGTGTACTGCGGGAAGATACCTCTTAACTCATTTAACTTGCCAACCTGTAAGGAATTATCGACTACGATCACCTCAAAAGAAAAATAGTTGGCGCGGATTGCGGCTAACGCATCGAGGCATCTGGTAAGCTTATCCCAGCTTCGATAATTGACTATTATGACTGACAGGTCTTTCAAAATAATTCGTGCTTAACGGGTTTAAAAATTACAGTTACCGACATTCAATGAATTGCAATAACGAATTGAATAAAAACTTGTTATCAGCTGTTTATTGTTTACCGCTTCAAATACTTTTTACCCTACCTTAAAAGAGAAATAAATACTGATTTTTAGCCGATATTATGATCTTTAGCCCTCAGGAACAGCACCTGACGGTTTCCAATTTAGAACAGCTTTGAATAGTTTGGTCGCAGTGGTCGGTTCCCGCGCTTCAATTGCAGAATCCATCGCAACTGTTCCAATATGAAGTTCAATCTCATCACCCCAATGAGTTTCCGATAAAAACTCAAGTGAGAAGCGGGTCAGCAAATGATCCTGATAATGTTTAAGCTGGAAGCAATCGGTTGCCCAGTCAAGGTAACGGGTATTATTGACATGCAGATTCTGGTCAATTTCATTATAAGCCACCTTTTTATTGAAAGCGATATGTTCCGTCTGGGCCATAATTCTGTCGGGGAAATAGTCCAAAGACTTTCGTCCATTATTGACCGGCAGCTCAATTCCCAGCATGGAAGGGCGCTGGGGGCGGAGTGTCTGTGCTGCCACCAGCAACCATCCCGATACTGCCCGAATGATGATCTGATGATTCTGATCATAAACGATAAAATCACGACGGAAAAAGAGTCCTTCACTGCCGCAGGGCCAGGTTTCGATCAGAATCGACTCCCCCCACCGGGGCATTCTCCCGATTTCGACAGTCAGCCTCGACAAGGCCCAAAATAATTCCCTGGCGATCAGTGCATCATAACCGGCGCCAAGCGCTGCCGCATGGTTGGAGGCAACCTCCTGAAAAAATTGCATTAATGCAGAAGGCTTCGCATTTTGCTGAAAATCAACGTTATATGATTTTATATCAAAATTTTCTTTCCAAACTGTTTCCATGTCATTTTTAATTAATCGCTATTTGTCAATTAAGATCCCCATTTTCTTCATCAAAAAAGTGGCATTCAGGTTTTTGCAAACCCCTTCGAGCAGTTTGTAATCGATACTCATATTGTCATCTAAAATCTGAATCTCAAAACAAAGGTTATGAATATTCTGCGGATAATTCATGACCAGGTCACCCAAAATAAGGTCATGAGTTGCAATTAATCCCACAGACTGATATTTGATTAATTGCTCCAGCAGGGCGACTGATCCCGCCTGTTTATCCTTCGAATTGGTCCCTTTCAGAATTTCATCGAGCAGAATAAACGTTCGCTGTCCGCTTTCAAGGGCTGAAATAATCTGCCTGAGCCTTTTCAATTCAGCATAAAAAAATGATTCTTTCCTGGCCAGTGAATCATTGGTGCGGATGCTGCTATGTAAGGCAAGCGGATAGAATACGAATTTCGTCGCAAAAACCGGTACACCAAGCATAGCCAGAACATAATTAGTTCCCACGGTCCGCAAAAAGGTGCTTTTCCCCGACATATTTGCACCTGTTATGATACAATACTGATTCCAACCGGTGATCGAAATGGTGTTGGTCACACATTCCTCCCTGGAGATGAGGGGATGACCCAAATTGGCTGCTTCAAAAACAAATTGGTCTGACACGGGTACCGGATAAATAAATTCAGGGTTGTTGGCGGCAAAATTAGCCAGTGAGTTAAGGGCATCTACCTCTCCGATTACGGCAAACCAGCGCGGAATAACTTCCCGGTACTTTTCCTTCCATTTTTCCACTCCCGCCAGAATATGGAGGTTGAATAAAAAAAGTCCATTCAGGATGACCGCAACCAGGATATTGAGGTTGGAATCGATCCAGCTTAACAGGCGGTATAAATGACCAATGATTTGGGATGGAGATTCATTCCCCTGGTGATAAAGCTGTTGTTTCAAACTGCCAAGATGATCTGAATTAAAATTATGTTTTTCGACAAGGTTAAGGAACCGGCCATATTTTGAAATTGTTTCAACCTTTGAGGTGAGCAGTGCCTGAACCCTGATGGTTTTCCGGCTGTAGACCGATACGATGAGCAACTGCAAAACGACCATCAAGATAGGAAGCTGGATCACCACAAATCCGAACAGAGACATACCAATTGCCAAATTAGTCAGTACAGGAAAGATAAACCGGAGAGTGTTAAAGATCCGGTTATGACAAAGTTTATTTTCGCTGTCAAGCCACACATTCAGTTCAGTCCGATCCTTTTCAATACTCTTTTGTCCAAAGAAAACCAATTGCAGCTGCAGACGAAATTCATGATCTTCAGATAGTTCACGGATTGTCTGTTGTCTGAAAACAATATGATCCTTAAAGTTATATGCGTTTTTAAGGTAATCGGCCAGCCTGTTTTTGCCAAAAATCGTGACGGTCCGGTTAATAGCCTGGAAAAGGGATTTCTTCCCAAATAGGTCCAGATCGTAAGCGTAACTGTGGTCAGGATCGACATATTCGTCTCCCGGATCAAAGGGCGAAAAATCGCCAGTGATTCCCTTAATTTCGTTTCTTAGAATCTGAATCAAATGATCACAATGCTCAATTTTCTGTTTCAGGTAGTTATCCCATACGGATAAAATCAGAAACATAATTAGTGCAGCAATGGAGCCATAAATAAAGATCAAATTGTTACCAATCAGAAATTTAAAAAACAAGATCAGCACTAAAGCGAAAACTGCGAGTCTTAATACCGGTAAATAATACCTGTTTTTGGCTCGTTTTTCCCGCTCCAGACTGGTCGTTTCAATTTGGTCTTCATATTTCTGCAGGATATCGGTCATTTTTTATTATGTTTCGCTGAAGTAATCTGCAAATATAAAGAATTCCGATTAGACCACGATCGGTGCGGATTGCGCAATTCGGTTTTTCCGGTCCACAACTTTTATTACATATTGTTTAGGAGAAATATTACTGTAGTGATCAGTAAACACATATGGAGATTTGGAGGTCTGAGGTGTGTGAGGAACATTTGTCACTTTAACTCCGTCGCGCCAAACCTCATAATGGTCAATTGCTGCGTCTCCGGCATGGGCAGTATGCCAGGAAATAAGTGGTTTTCCTCCATTGGTTACCGTTGCCTTAACCTCGCGGGGAGCGGTAAGATCCTGATAAGGTTTCTGAAAATAGTTCGTTTTACCTTCTTTTGAATTCAGTGCCAGGGTCTCAATTTTTATTCTTTCCTCCTCGCCTAAAGCTCCTGAGGTTACCTGGGCTCCGATTAAATTCTGCGTTAGCTGGCAATACTGAGGTCTGTCATCGATTTGCCCAATGCCGATAATTGCCGTATGAATTCCGGGGGTCGATAAGGAATACCTGATCAGTTCATGGGCCGGCAATTCAGGGCTTCCAACCTGAAGAACAACATGTTCCGGGGTATTTGACCATTCGGCTTTTTTGGTATACATTGCTCCGTCGGCAAAAACCTTCATGGCGATGATTCCCATGTTTTTGGCAGCTGCGACCGGTATGACGTTATACTGCATATTGAAGAAGAGCTTATCATTTGCATTTATGGCGACCAGCATTCCGTCAAGAAGGTTTTCGGTATCACGTTGAATCATTTCGATCATCACGCCAGCATCTCTATGTCCGGAGAAACCAATATGGTGAATCAGCTTTTCATGTTTTGGGTTTAGCCCGGTACGGTTTGTTCCGTCCCTGACATCCCGCAGGGCTGCAAGCGCTCCAATGGTCTTATCTTCAGGACTTGGGTTATGATAACCTTCATAAAGGGCATCGACTTCGCCCATACTGTGCAGGGTATGAATCAGCACCATGTCCAGGTAGGCATCCTGGGGGTAAGAATCTGAGCCGTTTCCAAAAACCTGGGTGAGTGTTCTGCGCACATCATCGATGGCCTTAGAGCCTGCCGGACCATTTGTTCCACCATAGACCTCCTTGCGGTCATCCCCGCCTTTGCCAAAACGAAGGCCGGTTTTTGAGGTGACAAAAATTGCCTTTCTTTTTGTTTCATTGTAGTTTGGCTGATCCGCTACAAGGCCAAGCTGCCTGAAAGCTTTTCCGTAGTTCAGCTGACTTGGGCCATAGTAATTTGAGGTATCGTAATAATTGATCCCCAACTGATATGCCTTCAGGATAATGGCAACCGGATCGATGCCTGCAGGAGTCCACTGGATCGATGCCTGACCGCCCAGTCCGAGGGTTGTCACCTCAAACTCAATTTTCCCGAATCGCCTTTTTATAAGGGTATCCGGAACAGAAACACTCCCTGCCTGCAACATATAGGGGGCCATGGTTAATCCAACCGATGCCACACAGGAGGTTTGTATGAACTTCCTGCGGGTCTGAGAAAAAGGGATATTTTTTGCCATAATGATGAACGTTTACAACTTTTTATTTTATTGGATAACGTATAGCTATGGTGAATGGTTTAAGGTTAGGACTCCTATCCGGGCATTCATTCAGTGACAATCCCCGGACAGGTTGGTCCGGAAAGTAAAATAAAAAAAGGTGTCCCCATTTTCAGTTGAGACACCCTTTTCATTATCGTTTTATCCGCAATCTCTCTATTGAAGCCCTCTGCTTTTGAGCAATGGTTCAATCGAAGGCTCCTTCCCCCTGAAATTCACATATAATTTCATCGCATCTTCGGTACCGCCCCGCTCCAAAACATTAGTGCGAAAAGATTTGGCTACCTTAGGATCAAAAATACTGCCCGCCTCCTTAAATGCCTGGAAAGTATCGCAATCGAGTACCTGGGCCCATAAGTAGCTGTAATATCCGCTCGAATACTCACCGCCACCCGAAAAGGTGTGGGCAAAATAGGTTGATTTATAACGGGGGATAATTTCGGGTATCAGACCCGCTTTCTCCATCGAATTCTTTTCAAATTGTTCCACATCAATATCCCCCATTTGGGTTATCGTATGGTAATCCATATCCAGAATGGCTGCCGCGAGGTACTCAACGGTGGCAAAACCCTGATTAAACTTACCCGCTTTTACAATTTTATCAACCAGGATCTGGGGAATAATCTCTCCTGTTTTAAAATGTTTCGCATAGATTCTAAGCACTTCGGGTTCCGCAGCCCAATGTTCCATAACCTGGGATGGAAGCTCAACAAAATCGCGGGAAACACTGGTTCCTGAGATCTCCTGATAATGACATTTGGTCAGCAAGCCGTGCAAGCTATGGCCAAATTCGTGGAAAACCGTTTCAACCTCATCAAAACTTAACAAAGCTGGGAGATCTCCGGTTGGCTTGGAGAAATTTGTAGTCACTGAAACCACCGGACGAATGTCTTTCCCGTTTTTATCAATATACTGATCGCGGTAGTTGGTCATCCAGGCACCCCCTTTTTTGGAAGCCCTGTTATAGAAATCCATGTACAAAATCCCCATTTCCGTACCATCACCATCCTTCACTTCATAAACTTCGCAGTCGGGATGGTATAAGGGCATATTTTTCAATCGCGAAAAGGTGAGGCCATATAATTTATTGGCGACGGCAAAAGCCCCTTCGCGTACATTATTCAGTTCAAAATAGGGACGGGTCTGCTCCTCATCAAGGTCGTATTTTTCTTTTCTGACCTTTTCGGAATAATACCACCAATCCCAGCTCTGGAGTTTAAAATTGCCACCCTCTTTGGCTATCATGGCCTGCATATCCTTTGCCTCCTCTTTGGCTCTGCAAATTGCCGGTGTCCATACCTGACCAAGTAATTTATAGACATTGGCCGGTGTTTTGGCCATACAATCATCGAGTACATAAGCTGACCAGCTGTTAAAGCCCAGAATATTGGCTTTCTGCAGACGAAGGTTTACCAGTTTATTGATAACTGCTTTATTATCATGGATATTGTTGTTATTCCCGCGATTGTACATCGCTTTATAGATCTTCTCGCGCAGATTCCGGTTTTGAGCATAGGTTACAAAGGGTATCCAGCTTGGCTTTTGAAGGGTAAATACCCATTTCCCATCGAGTTTCAAACCCTTTGCCTCATCTGCGGCCGCTGAAATCATCGACTGCGACAATCCGGCGAGGTCCTCTTTCTTGTCAATAACCATTTGAAAGGCATTAGTTTCGGCGAGCATATTATCGCCAAATTTAAGATCAAGCAGGGCAAGTTCCTCATTGACTTTTTTCAAATCCATTTTCTTGCCGGCTGAAAGATTGGCTCCTCCACGTACGAAACGTTTGTAGGTCTCTTCGAGCAATTTAGACTGCTCCTGATTCAAATTGAGGGAGTTTCTGGAATCGTAGACGCCTTTAACCCTGGCAAAAAGCAGTTCATTCAGATTAACCTCATCGCTGTGTTGGGATAACAAGGGGGCTACCCTACGCGCAATCTCCTGGATTGAGTCATTGGTCACAGCCTCCTTAAGGTTGGAGAATACATGGTTTACACGGCCTAACAGAGAACCGCTCATATCGAGTGCCTCAATGGTATTGGCAAAACCGGGTGCATCGTGCGAATCGGTAATGCCTTTAATCTCTGCATTATGCTGTTTAATCCCCTCCTCAAAGGCCGGTAAATAATGCTTATTCATAATTTTATCAAACGGAGGGACTTCAAATGGGGTATTGTAAGCCTTAAAAAATGGATTCATTGTCGAGTTATTTTTCACCTGTTCTGTACATGACGCCAATAAAATAATGGCAATCAAAGAAAATACTAATTTTTTCATTTTTCCAGTGTTAGATTAAGAATTTCAAGGCAAAATTAAGAAAAGAATAAAGATTTGCCTGTTTCATAAATATGACTTATTTCAGGTTTGCAGTCACGTACGAAGGGGTTGGAGCAAAAAAACAAATCAATTTATTGGCCGCTGTCTGCTGAAACACCGGTGGGCAGGTTTATAATTCGTTAAAATGGTCAACAATCGCCATCAAACATTCGGCATCTTTTATCGAACACCTGCTCTTTGATATAAACGACTCTATCTCCCCTTTTTTATCGCCAAACATCTGAAGGAGCATCTTCTTGTTGGAAACCTGTTTTGCCGGATTTCCCCCGATTGCCAAAAAATACTCCGTTTGAATATTACTAAACCGCGCAGGTTTGGGAACCATAAACGGTTTTGATTCCTCCTCCTCCAGAAATTTTATGGTGAAGCGGACTAAAAGAGTTGCCTTCCCCTCTTTTAGAATTTTAAGAAAGCCGTTTTGCATAGAGCCTCTAACTTCAAAAGGCATATAGCTGAATATGGAACCGCCAAATTCGGCCCGTTTAATCATTGATCGTGGCTCAATATTGTACCGGTCATTACCCGATTTAAATTCCAGTTCATCGGTATTGGCATTATACCTTAATTGAATATTCGCGTAAACCGCACCCTCAGCGGTAGTAATTTTTCCAATATTGAATTTCGTTTCCAGATAAGGAGTACCCTGGATATCAGCAATTTTCAGATTCTTGCTTAAAACTGTTTCGTCGACAATCCGGGTAAACCGGTAATTATCAAGAAATGGCTTATCCGCCAGTTCATTCTGTGCCGCCAAATTAAAAGTTAAAATAACCAGCAAAATTGCTACAATCGAGGTAATTTTCATGATAGATGTTCAATGGTTTTCCAATGGTTAAAGGTAAAAAATTAGTGCGGAGAGGAGCGGTGAATAATTACTTTTTTTGCTAAAAAGCAACCACTATCTTTGGTCAAAAAATTTACCCTTTGAAAAATCAATTGGTTTCAAGTCATCTAAAGCTCCATTTGGTTGTATTGATTTATGGATTTACAGCAATTCTGGGAAAGTTGATTTCACTCCCGGCTGCTCAGCTGGTATGGTACAGGATGTTGATCGCACTGATCTCTTTTTATATCTTTCTGCGCTGGAGAAAAACCAATCTTTCAATCGACCGGAAACAATTCGTTCAGTTATTTGGGATCGGTATGATCGTTGCGCTGCATTGGATCGCCTTTTTTGGAGCCATCAAAATCGCCAACGTTTCCGTTGCACTTGGATGCCTGGCAACAAGCACGCTATTTACCAGTTTGCTCGAGCCTTTCTTCTTCCGCAAACGGATCAATGCACTTGAAGTGATTATTGGATTGCTCATTATTCTGGGACTCTACATGATCTTCAGGTTTGAAACCAGCTATTCCCTGGGTATTATTGTCGCACTGGCTGCGGCATTTCTGGCGGGATTATTTTCGGTTCTGAACAAAAAAATGGTTGTTCATCAAAAAGCCTCCGTGATCAGTTTTTATGAAATGATGGGTGGTCTTTCCTGCATTACCATTTACCTGCTGGTTAGCGGATGGGGAGGGAATCCGTTGTCAATTCCCACACCCACCGATTTGATCTGTTTACTGGCACTGGGCATAATCTGCACTGCGTATGCATTTGCTGCCCAGGTAAAAATCATGAAGCATTTGTCTGCCTATATTGTTGCTCTGACCATTAATCTTGAACCGGTGTACGGGATTCTGATGGCCTACTTCCTGTTCGGTGAGACCGAACACATGACTGCAGGATTCTATTTGGGAACCACAATAATCCTGCTGTCTGTTTTAGGTTTCCCGCTGTATCACTTTTACAGACGGAAAAATGAGAAAAACCGGTTGATTGGATAAAATAATTATCAAATTTTTGAGAAATTAATCAAACTCATTGATTACCCCCTTATTTAGTAATTCAGGCTCAATATTCAGGTCGTTTTCCAGGAATTCATCCATCTCATCCTCTGAGACAAACTCAGCAATCACACCGTTATAAACGACAGTCCATTCAGTTGGTGACTGAAGGATCTTTAATCCCGGCAATTCCGGGCTGAAATCCTTAACCGGGAATCCCTCTTTACCACCATCCTCGGCCTCAATATCCTGAAGGTATCTGGTATAATAATCGCGTGCAGGAAATAATTCATCCAGAACATCTTCTTCATCAGCCCGCTCGTAGAATTCGGTGACCGTAAGCCGGTAAACAAGCATGGCACCCATGCCATTCACATAAAGGATATCAGCAAACGGTTTGTCCGGACGGTTTTCGAGTTCTTCAAATTCGAGACCCTCAACCTTGGCCAAAAACCGAGGGTGGTGGTTATGAAGAATAAACTCTGCCGGCTCATCACCAGTTGCCATTATATCATTGCAAATCAGGTATTTTGAAGTTTTCATAATCTCTTTAATATTTTTTGCAAGATAAAGAATTTTTAGGTTCTAAATCTTAACTCTTTTCATTTAGGTATTTTTGCACGATGAAGTCTAATCTCTACTTATTTAATCCAACCTGTGAACTCGCAGTTGCCAATGGTTCATCAAATTTTATGGCTCCTGCCAAACTACGCCGTTTCGAGGATGAACTAAGTGCCTTGCCGGGAATCCTGGCCCAGCCGAATGACATTGTTATCGTAGACCGTCAACCCTCGCAGCAGTTCAGCGATCAGCTTGAGAGTGCAGGTTTCTTGGTTCCTCTCTACAGGACAATGGAAAATTTATATTCCGATCCCTCTTCAATGACGGAGGATTTAGGTTTCCTGCTTCCCTGGGGATGGAGCCCTTCGGCTCATAAGTTGCTTCAGCCATTCAAATCAGCCTGCTCTTCTGCTTTTCTGAATTCACCCGTAGCTGAATGGCGCGAGATCCATCGCGATCTTTACAGCCGGAGATCATCGTTGGACATCCTCACTGGGATTATAACAAATAGCAACTTATGCGATGCATTAACATTAAATGATTTGCCTATAATTTGCACCAATCACGATGACATTATCAGACTTCAGCAAAAATGGGGAAAGGTTGTTGTAAAGGCCCCGTGGAGTGCATCAGGACGTGGATTGCAGGTGTTGCGCTCCAATGAATACAATCAAACAAACAGGCAGGTGATTTCCGGGATATTAAAACAGCAGGGTTATGTGGTTGTCGGTCCATGGCATAATAAGGTGCTCGATCTTTCATTTCAGTTCTTCTCATTCGGGAATGGAAGCGTCGAATATAAGGGGTTAACTTCCTTTTCAACTGACCTTGCCGGACATTATATCAGTAATTTTATTCAGGAATTCCCTCCTGATCTTATTCCTGAAATCGAAGCGTTTTTGAAACAAAATATTCCGGATATAAAAAATGCACTTCAGAATACCCTAACCAAAAGTGATTATGCTTTATATTATTATGGCTGGTTTGGAGTTGATGCGATGATATTCCGGTCAGATCAGGGAGACTTAAAATTCCATCCTTGCCTCGAAATTAATTGCCGGTTTACGATGGGGGCAATTGCTTTAAGCTTAAGGAACCATATGGCAGAATACTCAAACGGCGAATTCCGGCTTACCCACGGTAAGAATGGGGATTTCTTTGAATTCTGCCGCGAGATGACCAAAAAAGAGCCATTGATTTTAGACGATGAAAGAATTGTCGCCGGATTTCTTCCCCTGACTCCTGTCCTGCCGGATTGCAGCTTTGGAGCTTATCTAAGAGCAAAAAGAAAGAATGAAATAAGTAGAAATAAGTAGAAATAAGTAGAAATATTAAGAATTAAGCATTAACCATTATCCATTTTCTTCTTTAAATCTGCAAACTGACTGTTATTGAATGGCATATAGGTATTCTGAGCAGGTTTTTCCTCGATTTCAAAGATAATTTCATCAATCCGGGGATCATTTAATCCGATACCGGTGACCCCGGAAACCTGTTTTCTGACAGCAAGCTCTTCGGCATCATTTTCACGCAGCTGAATCACCTTGCCAATCATCCCGATCACAGCGCCGATGGGAAGCGGTTTTCCCGAGATTTCGAAAATCCGCTCAATCATCTCGTTAATCTGCTCCTCCTGACCCCCTATACTATTTTTCTGCATATCCTGATTTTCTTAATTGCACATATGTCAATTCAGCTCCACCTCTGAAAATAGGGACTATTTTCCTATATTTGCCCCCTTTAAAATGATACTACAAAAGTAATGGAAATCTTAATCAGGAATAAAGTAATTGAGGCAATTAAAACCCTTTACGGTCAGGATGTTGAGGAGAATCAGGTACAAGTGCAGACTACTCGCAAAGAATTTACCGGCGATAAAACAGTAGTCGTTTTTCCATTTTTAAGATTTTCAAAAAAGACAGCTGAACAGACAGCCGATGAAATTGGCACCTTCTTAGTCAATACAATTGAAATAATTTCCGGATTCAATATCGTCAAGGGTTTTCTTAACCTTGTGATAGAAAAGAGCTACTGGATCAACCTTTTTAATCACGCAGCTACAGATGATCGGTTTGGAATCAAGGCTGCAGATGAAAATTCGGAGGTTGTAATGATCGAATACTCCTCCCCCAATACCAACAAACCGCTCCATCTCGGCCATATACGCAATAACCTGCTGGGCTATTCCGTGGCAGAGATCATGAAGGCAAATGGAAATAAAGTGGTGAAAACCAATATTGTCAACGACCGCGGAATTCATATCTGTAAATCGATGCTTGCCTGGAAAAAACTGGGAAATGGCGAAACCCCCGAATCTTCAGGCAAAAAGGGGGATCATTTGGTGGGTGAATACTATGTAAAATTTGATCAGCTGTACAAAAAAGAGATTGCAGATCTGATTGACACCGGTTTGAGTGAAGAGGCAGCAAAGGAGCAGGCACCAATTATCAATGAAGCCCGTGAAATGCTTCGCCTCTGGGAAGCCAATGATGCAGAAACACGTGATCTCTGGCAGCGAATGAATAGCTGGGTCTATACCGGATTTGATGAAACTTACAAAACACTGGGGGTCAACTTCGATAAAATATACTATGAATCAGATACTTATACAGTAGGACGTGACGAGGTTCTGCGCGGTGTTCAGGAAGGTATCTTTGAACAGATGGATGACAGCTCAGTTTGGGCAAATCTTGAAAATGATGGTCTTGACCGCAAAATACTCCTCCGTTCAGACGGAACTTCAGTATATATGACTCAGGATATTGGAACAGCAAAAATCAGGTATAGCGATTTCCCGATTGATCACATGATCTATGTCGTTGGAAATGAACAAATATACCATTTTCAGGTACTTTCTCTTTTACTTGATAAATTAGGTTATAAGTGGGGAAAGGATCTTTATCATTTCTCTTACGGAATGGTTGAATTGCCCCAGGGGAGGATGAAATCGCGCGAGGGCACCGTAGTCGATGCCGACGATCTGGTGGCGGGAATGGTTGATGTTGCCCGGAAAGTCTCCGAAGAGCTTGGGAAACTCGATAATTACACCGATGAGGAAAAGGAGCGGATTTACCGGATGGTGGCCCTTAGTGCGCTAAAATATTTTATTCTGAAAGTGGATCCCAAAAAGACAATGCTCTTCAATCCTGAGGAATCGATTGATTTCAACGGGAATACCGGCCCATTTATCCAGTATACCTATGCCCGGATTCAGAGCGTTTTACGGAAAGCCGCTGATGCGGAGATCGAAATCCCCGTCAAAACTCCCGAAATAGAGCTGAACGACAAGGAAAGTACATTAATCAAAATTCTGGTTACTTTCCCTGAAATTGTTAAGGAGGCAGGCCAGAATCACAGTCCTGCGCTGGTTGCCAATTTTGTCTATGAACTGGTGAAAGAGTTTAACCAGTATTATCACGACTTTACCATCATGAACGAAACCGATGAGGAGGTTCGGAAATTCAGGTTACTGCTTGCCAAAACAATCGGGCAAACCATTAAAAACGGCTTTTCATTATTGGGGATCGAAGTGCCGGAGAGGATGTAAATAAATGAATTAAAATTTGACTAACTTTGTAAAAAGCGCATCAAATGAACTCGATAGAACTTAAAAATAAATTCCATCTTCTTATTGACAGCATTGACAATGAGAATCTTCTGAACAATTTTTATGATATTCTAAAACGAAGATCAAACGTTCATGAAGGACATTTATGGAACAGACTTTCGAAAGATGAACGGGAAGAACTCCTTTTAGCATTTGAAGAAAGTGATAAAGAGGAAAATCTGATTAGTCAGGAAAAAATGACAAAGAAGCATCTGAAATGGCTTCAGTAATACTTTGGACGAATAGAGCAGACAAAAAATTTGATCGTATTTTAGAATACCTGATGGTAGAGTGGGGAGAGACTGTGACAAAATCTTTTGTGAAAAACATTTATGATTTTCTCGATATCCTTGCTGATTTTCCTGAAATTGGCACATTGGAAATTAAAGATAAGGGAATAAGAGGTTATACAATAATTGAACAGATAAATATCTTTTACAAAATTGACGGTGATCGAATCATCCTTCTGGATTTCTTTGATAACAGACAAAACGCTAAAAAGAAAAGGTTTTAATCTCTAGAATTTCAAATATTCTATTTTTTAAAATAAAAGTGGCGATCCAAAAATTGAATCGCCATTTTTTATTCTTCCTATGGTAATTACTGAAAACCTATTTCAGCTCCGCAAAGAAATCATTACCCTTATCGTCCACAATAATAAAGGCAGGGAAATTCTCAACTGTAATTTTCCGTACAGCCTCCATTCCAAGCTCTTCAAAATCGACAATCTCGACAGATTTTATGCTATCCTTTGCGAGAATTGCCGCGGGACCGCCGATTGATCCAAGGTAGAAACCGCCATGTTTCTTACACGCATCGGTCACCTGTTTGGAACGGTTACCCTTCGCCAGCATGATCATCGACCCTCCAAGCTCCTGAAAAAGGTCGACATAACTATCCATACGCCCGGCAGTTGTTGGACCAAAGCTTCCGGACGCCATCCCTTTGGGCGTTTTTGCAGGACCTGCATAATAAACCGGGTGATTCTTGAAATAATCAGGCATTGGTTTGCCGGCATCGATCATCTCCTTAATCTGTGCATGCGCAATATCACGAGCCACAATAAGAGTCCCCTTGAGGTTAAGACGCGTTTTAACCGGGTATTTCGAAAGTTCCTTGCGAACCTCATCCATTGGACGGTCAAGGTCAATATCCACGGCAGGTTGCATAAACGGCGCCTCCCTGGGAAGGAATTTTGCCGGATTGCGTTCAAGCTCTTCCAAAAATATACCATCTTCGGTAATCTTCCCCTTGATATTCCGGTCGGCGCTGCAGCTCACTCCAATACCCACGGGACACGAGGCCGCATGACGCGGAAGACGGATCACCCGCACATCGTGGACGAAATACTTTCCGCCAAACTGCGCGCCAATGCCGCTCTCACGACAAATCTTCGTGATCTTCTCTTCCCATTCGAGATCACGGAAAGCTTGCCCCCCTGCATTCCCTTCGGTGGGAAGGTGATCGAAGTAGCCCGCAGAAGCTTTTTTAACCGTTGCCAGAGTTGCTTCGGCGGATGTACCGCCAATGACCACTGCCAAATGGTACGGAGGACATGCAGAAGTTCCTAAATCCTTGATTTTCTCCCTTATAAATTTAGACAGGTTTTCTTCGTTTAATAAAGACTTGGTCTGCTGATAGAGGAAGGTCTTATTCCCGGAGCCGCCCCCTTTGGTTACAAAAAGAAATTCGTAGCTGTTTCCCTCCGTGGCATAAAGATCAATCTGTGCCGGAAGGTTATTTCCTGTATTTTTTTCTTCAAACATCGTAAACGGGACAACCTGAGAATAGCGCAGGTTACGGTCCTGATAAGTGTCATAAATCCCTTTGGACAATGATTTTGCATCGTCGCCACCTGTCCATACATTTTCACCCTTTTTACCAATCACAATGGCAGTTCCGGTATCCTGACAGGTGGGCAATTCCCCCTCGGCTGATACCACCTGATTTAAAAGCATAGTGTAAGCGACAAAAATATCATTGTCGCTCGCCTCTTTGTCTTTTAATATAGTTGCCAGTTTTTCAAGATGTGCTTCTCTGAGGTAAAATGAGACATCAGCAAACCCCTCCCTGGCTAATAATTCAAGACCCTCGGGTGCCACCTTAAGAATTTTACGCCCATCAACCTCAATGGTCGAAACAAAATCTTTGGTTAGCAAACGATACTTGGTGGTGTCCTTCTTAATTGGGAAAGGTTTCTGGTAAATAAATTCTGCCATGATAAATATATCTATATGATTATTAATACAATAAGCAATTTATTTGAACGCATTAACTGTATTTAAATGCGTAACAAAAATAGGCAAAAAGTGGGAGATTACTCCTCTGTTCTGTTGGATTTAACGGCTTGGTAACATAAGAAGAGCAACTGGCCATCAGCCACAGAAAAAAGCTACAGGCAACTTGCTCCTGGCAGTTTCCTGCTTTCAGTAGAGGACATAAAAACCAATAAAACAACTGTTTCCGAATTCTTTACTGATAAATAGTGGGTTTCTCCTTATTTCCCATATTCAGTCACCAACCTCATAAAGGTCATGTTGGCATCTGTCTTATCATGCGGAATTAGTGCATATTTCCAGACTTTTTCTTTGCGTTGTTTATTGATTTCACTCGCTGTTTTGCAATATTTAATTGCTGCCTCCGATTTCTTTTCCACAACTTTGTCATCTAAGGCGTTGTCGGCTTTAATTTCTAATAAATAAATCGTATCCACTGTCTCTGCAACAAAATCCGGCACATACCTGTCGGAATTATTATTGTACCAGATATTGAATTGCTTGGTTGCCGGACGTAGCCATTTAATCACCTCATTTGGTTTCTCCAGAATCTCAGCAAATTTCTTTTCGGGGATGGAATCGAATTTGTATTTATCATGACATGATTTCTCAAAACCATTGAAAACCTTTGATGGTAGCAACCTGGGACTTATTGTTTCTTTAAAATTAAGAATTTCATCCTCTTTTTCTTTTGAAAAATTCCATGGTAAAATCAGTGCGTAAGGTTCAGCTTCCGGTTTTGATTGAACCGTTGTTACAATGGTTAGATTATTTTTTACTTGTGCGTAAATCTTATTTGCAATAAGTTCCCGGTACATCAGGATTGTATCGCCAAGCGTTTCTGGTTTCTCCAAGGAAGCTTTAATGGCATTTACAGCTTGACTGCATAGGTTGTATAGAATGTCAGAATTGTTGTCATAATCAATTTCAGACTTTTTCTTCAATATTGACAACAGGCTATATTCCGGCAATTCCAAAACCTGCGACCGTATTCTGATTTTATCTTGTTTATGGTCGTATATGGTCTCCCTAATCAGTTCAAACTCCTGCTGTAGAATGTTTTCAGAAAAGAGTGCAGTGTCTAAATTGAAATCCCGGATCACCCCTTTATTCTCAGCGATGGTGACTTTAATATTAGGGATGAGCAAATTGTTTCGCACTATGTTTTCGACAGTAGTGATATATATCCGTTCTGCTTCGGCGACAATATCTTCTTTTTCCTTCAATGGTAGATCTGGATATTCATTTTTGATCTTTTCCTTTATTTCTGTAATTGCTTTTTCTTTTACCTGAAACTGGTTTAATTCTGCCGGGGTTTGAATTTCCTTCTTCGCAATGGCAGATCTAATCACATAATGAACAGCAGCTTTAGCAATATGTTTATATTCTGCCTTTTTTCGAATATCAACATCCTTTATCTGGCTTATTTTTTTCTGTTCGGAATCTAATTCTATCACATCATTCGTCCTTGATTCGACGATTTCTTTATTTGATGTCAAATCTGATCTGGTCAGTTGAATTTTACCAATCGAATACAAAATCGAATTTTTATCGTTGGCCGCATCAACAACCTCCTGAAACTTGTCGTGCATCATGATTGAAAGCATATCAACCTTTTCAACACCTGTCCGTTTTCCCCCAAAGGGCAGGCGCAATCCTCTGCCAATTGTTTGTTCTATAAGTGTCAATGCGTTCGATGCCCGTAATGGAACAATGGTATATAAATTCGAAACGTCCCATCCTTCTTTGAGCATGTCAACATGAATCACAATTTCAATTCTGTTGTCAGGCTTTTCAAGAGTCAGTAGTTGGTTGACTTGTTCTTCTGATTTGCTGGTGGAATCGATCTGGATGGTTTTATTTCTGAATTCCCCTTCATAAAACTCATCAGAGGTAACAAAGTCATAAATGATTTTGGCATGGGTAGTATCTTTACAGGAAACAAGAATGGTTGGTTTTACCGGATTAAGATTATTATCGGCCGCATAGTTTTGAATCGCAATTTTAGTGTCGCGGTGCATTTGAATGGCATCCCTTAACTTAAGTTTTTCAATCTCATCATCCTTCATCCCTGCAAAATTGGTATCCGCACGGGTAACAACTGCCGGATTTTTGATATACTGCCCATCCTTTAAGGCATCGGCAAGGCCATATTCATAAACCACATTTTTAAATCGCTGGTTGGTTTTGGCATCAATAGGTGTGGCAGTTAATTCAATTCCAAGAACAGGATTCAGTTCGTTCAAAGTTTCCATTCCACGTTCACCGCGGTAACGGTGCGATTCGTCCATGATGATAACTAAATCTGTCAGGTTGACGAGATAGTTGTAATAACTGTCGCCTATCGTTTCGCGAAACCTTTTGATCCGGGGTGGTAATGTTCTTCCCTCTTTGGTCGTGGCTTTAACATCAGCATTGATTTTACCAATATTAAACATGTTTATTTGAATAGAATCAGAGGTTTCATTAATTCCTTTCGTTTCATAATCTTCACCCGTAATGATTACAGCATTATTTGAAATTTCAGGCAAGCCTTTAAAAACATACTTTTCTGCTCCCTTATTTCCAAAATCATCTTTTAATTTATTATAAATGGTAATGTTTGGTGACAGTATAAAAAAGTTTTTGATGCCTTTTTCTTTGGTTAGCCAGGTAACAAAAGCTCCCATTAAACGGGTCTTGCCAATTCCGGTTGCAATCGAAAAGCAAACCGAAGGAAAACTTCGTTCAAATTCCTCAAATAATGAATAGTCTTCTTTTGCCTGGCTTTCTTTTACGACAAGTTCTTTATCTCCTAAAAGTTCATTTTGTATGATTAGGTTTTCCAACACTTCCAGACTTTGTTTAAGCGGTTCCCTTAAACTCATGGTGTTGCTTATAGAATCAGTGCTTTTGCTCATGTTGGTAGTTCTTTGGGCAGGTTTAGTTTAGGCATTTAAGATGTTATTATGCGACTTATAGATTGATTTACTTGTTTCTTTCGTGTTTAGTACATTTAGCTGGTAATCGGCAATCTGACATAATTGTTTGAAACGACCTGGTTTATCTATTTCCTGAAGAATAAGCACTGAGTTCATGCTTTCAATGTTCGACAAAACGTTCAATTCATTAATACTTGCCATATCCCGGATATTGAGATTTTTAGCTGCCAGTTCCGGATTGGCTTCCCGCCAGTCTTTGGCTGTACAATCAAACAAGGCAACGTTTAACAAATCTGCTTCTTCGGCATAAGCCAGCCATTCGTTGTTTTTACTGTAGTTTTTCTTTGGAAGGATTTGTTTTTGTACCGCATCCGTTTGCAGATGGTGGTTGGTTTTGCTAAGCAGCCTCCTGACATTCCATTCCAGCTTTAACCGATCGGTTTCATCTTCCTTAAGCCGTTGATATTCTTTGATTAAATACAGTTTAAAGACCGGACTTATAGCAGAACAAAACTCAAATGCAATATCTTTATGAGCAAATGTACCTCCATACTTTCCAAGTTTCACATAAATACCTTTTGCATTTGTTTTTTCAACCCACTGACCAGGACTAAGCACAAAACTTGGCAATCCAGCTTGCATTTTAAAGTGGTCAAATTCGACCACTTTAAAATTTGGATTATACATTAGCTCCCATGTTCCTATAAATTCAAGAGTAGAACGATTCCTTATCCAATTTTTAATAATATCAGCAGCTCTGGATGCTCCATCTTTTGTTTTTGCTATATCAGTAATGCAGATATAGTCTGTATCCTTATCCGAAATAACTGCTATTTCAGCATCCTGCACATTAATTACTTTGATCTTTGGGCTCATACATTTATTTAAAATAAATTCAATTGCTGCTTCCCTTTTTCAATCTTTGCCGGACTAGGTTTCATTTACGGGCGAATGAATTGGTCATAATTTTTTATCAATTTTCTTTTTCTCTTTTGCAGGCGGGAGAAAATTTTCGCCTGTCACAACACTTTTGCCTGTTTTTGATTCTAATTCTTTTCGGGCATTCTTTGCTACTGATCCGCCTTTTTTGCTCGCTTTTGCATTCTCCTGTAAGCCTTTTGCTTTTTCAGCTTCGGCTATTTGTCGGGTAGACAGTTCGGCCAATGCCGTAAAAATGAGTTCCGCTTCGCTCATGTGATCCCGCAGGTTCTGAGATTTAAGGTTTTTTAAATCCTTGTGTTTCTTTACTGTTAGTCCAGTCCATTCCTGATGAATAATATTTGTGAGCAGCGCAAATTCATTATGTTCCTTTACTCCGGAATCTTTCCAATAATCAGTCAGTTTATTCCTTGTTTCCTGACCTGTCATGCATTGCTGAATCCACTTTTCGCTCCGGCCTAGTCTTTGCCAGTTTTCTCTTGCCCTGTCAATGCTTTGCCCGGGGTCTGAAATTTCCTGCATCCGCTCGTATCCTACTTTTGCCAGCCACTGTTTAAAGGGTTCAGCTTTAGGTGATGGGATTGATTGAATGATTCGCAAAAGTGTTTCAGTATCGGCAACGTCAGTTACTCTCATCTTACCATCAGCAGCCTTTAATTTGAACTGTCGACAAACTGTCGACAGTTCAAGACCGTCTTCTGATTTTATCCTCAATTTCATTTTAAACCAATAATCTCTCGGATTACTACTTTCGGTTAATATTTCAACTACATCAATTACTGAAAAATACCATTGCTCTTCTTTCTCATCCCAATGGCTTCGTACCTTTTTGTTCTCAAATAATTTGATATCGGATTCGTTTGTCATATTCTCAACTATTAAAACAACAATTTCGATTGCGTTGGATCTTCCTTTTTAATCTTTGCCGGACTTGGTTTTATTTCAGGGCTTACATACGAAGGAATAAATGCGGGCTGGTCAGGATCAACCGGCATGTTGATGATGTTTGTTTCGGTGCAATAATCTTCTTTCCCGAATTCGCATTTACCCAAAATCACATCAGGTATCTTCCTGATTTCAATACGTGTACTGATTTCATCACATTCCGCTTTAAAAGCAACACAGCAGATCAGCAAGCTTTCTTCGGGTTTCATATCACTCAATATTTGTTCAACTACATCGGGCGTAATGGTACTGGTAGTTGTGAAAATGAAATGATGTTCGGTTGCAAAGCCTTGTTTCCAGACTACTGTTTCGCTGGGGCAAAAGGTAAAACCTTCGTGGCGAGCCATAGCTGCGGCAAGCAATTGCACATTGTAATTGGGATTAATCACCCATTGGCCGTATTTGTCTTTATTGAGTAAGCTGGGAGCCAAGCCGTAAAACTTAAAACCTCCGCCACCTTTCCATTCCTGTGCTTTCGAAATCCCACCCTGATCAGTACCATCACAAACCACTTTTAGGCGGGGCAAACAATGGGTATTGCAATGCTCGCCCAATTCTATCCCTATCCATTTACGCCCCATCTTATGAGCAACGGCAGCGGTTGTTCCTGAACCCAAAAACGAATCAAGTACAAAATCACCTTCGTTGGAAGCTAATTGAATAACTCGTTGAATTAGTCTTTCAGGTTTTGGGGTAGCAAATATATTATCTGAATTAAATTCTTTTATTTCCTTTTTTGCCTCCTGATTATCACCAACATCATCCCTAAGCCAAATCGTTTTTGTTGTTACTCCATCTTTAACTTCGGAAAGAAATCTCTTTAATTGTGGAGCTCCATTCCCATCTTTACCAAAATAAAATCGATTTTCGTCTAGATATCTTTTTGCTGTTTCTGAATTAAATCTGAAGCAACTTCCTTTTGGAGGCCAATATTCCTTTTCTGTGTTTGGATTAACTATTGCAAAAACGCCACTTTGGGAAAAAGATTTTACAAGAACATTGTCAGAACGCCATAATCCTCGTCCATCATTATCATCGTATTTATAATAGGCATTTTGCTTTTCTCCTCTGGGGGAAAGATTAGGCCGCCAAACCTCCTTGTTTTTGGCATAAACCAAAATATGGTCATGGCTGTCAGAAAGCCATTTTGCATCATTAGAAGGAGAATACTTCTTTTCCCAAATCACATTGTTTACAAAATTCCTCCTTCCGAAAAGTTCATCGCAAAAAACCTTCAAATAGTGGCATTCATCGTCGTCAATTGAAATCCACATACTTCCCTCGTTGGCTAATAGTTTGTGCAGCAACTCCAAACGAGGTTTCATTAAATTGAGCCACATGCTGTGTTCCAGGCCATCGTCGTAATGTTCAAAGGCATTACCGGTATTGTAAGGAGGGTCAATGTAGATGCACTTTATTTTTCCGGCAAAATTTTGTTCCAACGCTTTAAGAGCAAGGAGATTGTCGGCATGGATAAGCATGTTCCCGGTGTTTGTTTCGCCATATGATTTTTCGGGGTCTTCAATAAATACCCGGGGTTCGGGTTTCAGTTCAAGGTCTTTACCAGGCCAGCCAAGTTCAAGCTTTTTATAGTTACTATTCATTAAATAATTTTTGGAAATGAGTTGCAAGCAGTGATTGCAATCAATATAAATTAACTGTTTAATTTATCTCTGGTAAATATAAGAATTAAATCAATGAGTTTTATTTCGGATTACTTACTAATAACGCCGGCATCGGGAAAAATAGATTCGACTTCGACTCAAATAGCTCCGTTCTTCTCGCAAGGAACTTCAAAGCCGAACAAAATAGACCCGGTTTTCTCTAAAATAGCTCCGGCGCCGACTCAAATAGCTCCGGTCTTCTCACAAGGAACTTCAAAACCGAATAAAATAGACCCGGATTTCTCTAAAATAGCTCCGGCGCCGACTCAAATAGCTCCGATCTTCTCACAAGGAACTTCAAAACCGAATAAAATAGACCCGGATTTCTCTAAAATAGCTCCGGCGCCGACTCAAATAGCTCCGGTCTTCTCACTAGGAACTTCAAAACCGAATAAAATAGACCCGGATTTCTCTAAAATAACTTCGTTGTCGAATAAAATGAATATTAAGTCTCAAATGTTAGGGCAATTGATCATTCTTATTTACCTGTCTCCAGCAACAACACCCCATAAACAAGTCGCCTACTGCCAGAAGCCAGTAGCCAGCCGCCAGCCACCCAATTATCCTCCAATCAATTCCTTCAGCGGAATCCGGTCCTGCTCCGTATATTTACCATCTTCAAAGGTAGCCACGAAATTTTTATTGATCTGGTAAAGCTGACTGTTAATCCGGTCCATTGGGTAGGTATTCTCCTCAACAAAATCAAGAAAATCGTATTCAGTAAAATTTAATTCGCACAACGATAACTCGTATTCATCACTCTCCATACTCATATAAACCAGTGGTAAACCGTGTGTACGGCAAATTACCGGCCTTGAATCGTAAATCGCACAACTGTGATCGACAAGAAATGGGCACTGAACGGTATCTTTTGGAACTGACAACCCCGAAAGAGATTGAATTTCAGTGCCGAGTTCCGCTTTGATTGCATAAAATTCAACTGGAAAAACAGAAATCGCCATGCAGCACAAATCGCACCCTTTCTTACAGTTGATATGGTTTTCATGAACTTTTTCCAGCGTTTCAGATAACAAATCGATCTCCTTACGCAACTTATAATAGGGGGCAAACGGGGCTTTTTCTGGTGAACTCATAACCATCTGGATAATTTCGCGCAAAGGTAGTTATTTGCCGGAAACACCGACTTTAAAAGCTCCTAATCCGCCTGTTGAACGAAAAGTTCGATATATTTGTATTGGCTTATCCGACATATTCAACTTTTATTAGAATATCGCTTTATGAAAACAAAAATTCTGACCCTCGTAATTATACTTTGGGGGCTGATTACCAATGCACAGACAATCCCGACTATTGCATCCGGCAAAATCGAAAGAATTGAAAACTTTTCTTCAAGGTTTGTGGAGTCCCGCAATGTCGATGTCTGGCTTCCGGACGGATACAATTCCAACAAAAAATACAGCGTTGTTTACATGCAGGACGGGCAAATGCTTTTTGACAGTACTAAAACCTGGAACAGGAAAGAGTGGGGAGTCGATGAAACCTTTTCCCGGTTAATCAACCAAGGAAAGATTAATCGGTGTATCGTCGTAGCTATCTGGAATAGTGGTACCAACCGGATTTCCGATTACTTTCCAAATAAAATTTTCAATCAACTAACTGATAAAACCAAAAATACCTTTTCTGATAAATACACCAACGGAAAATCGGTCAACAGCGATAACTATCTTATGTTTATGGTTAATGAACTGAAACCGTATATCGATAAGAATTATTCAACCTACCCCGACAAAGATCATACATTTCTCATCGGTTCAAGTATGGGTGCAGCGATTTCACTGTATGCCATAAATGAATATCCTGAAGTTTTTGGTGGTGTGGCTTGCTTATCAACTGCCTGGCTTAGTTCGATCGAACCCAACTACGAAATTCCCGCTGCCACATTTGAATACCTCAGGCATAACCTGGCTTCCCCATTCGGGCACAAAATCTATATGGACTACGGAACGGGTGAAAGCGATAAAAACTATGAGTTAACACAGTCATTCATTAACTTGATTATCAAAGGAAAAGGATTTAGCTCATATAATTATCTGTCCAAAGTATATGAAAAAGAGGTTCATGATGAAGTTGCCTGGAGCAAACGGCTCAATATCCCCATTGAATTTTTATTGGGTAAATTACCTGATCAGAAACCTGCTACCGGGAAAATTGAGAAATATGAGGATTTTCAGTCAAAATATGTGACCGAAAGAGACATTGAGGTCTGGTTACCCGCTGATTTTAATCGTTCGAAAAAATACGGTGTACTATACATGCATGACGGACAAATGTTGTTTGACCCTTCCACCACCTGGACTAAAACCGCCTGGAAGGTTGATCAGGTACTGACAAAACTTGTTAACGAGCACAAAATTAAAGATGTGATCGTCGTCGGCATCGGGAATACGGGGATGAAAAGGCATCGGGAATACTTTCCTCAAAAACCATTTGAGTCGTTAACGACTGAACAACAAGATTTTATTAACAAATCGCTTCAGAGTCCTGGAGGGGGAACCGAAATTTTTAAACCTGGTTCGGACAACTATCTCAAATTTATAGTGTCTGAACTTAAACCTTTTATCGACAAAAACTATCCGGTTTATAAAGACCGGAAACACACATTTATCGCGGGTAGCAGCATGGGTGGACTGATTTCAATTTACGCAATCTGCGAATATCCCGCAGTTTTTGGAGGAGCTGCATGTCTGAGCACTCATTGGCCGGGGATCTTTTCCATGGAGGGGAATCCGGTTCCGGATGCCTTTGTAAATTACATGCAAACACATTTGCCCGACCCGAAAACACATTTGATTTACTTTGACTTCGGTGATCATACCCTTGACGCGATGTACCCACCGTTGCAAAAAAAAGTGGATGAGGTGATGAAAGAAAAGGGATTCACGGATAAAAGCTGGGTAACCCGGTTTTTTGCCGGCGATGATCACAGTGAAATATCATGGAACCGAAGATTGCACGTCCCCATGGAGTTTCTATTAAAAAAATAAGTTATGATTAAGATTTACAAATTAGCCTTAATTTCGATTATATCTGTGATTTCCAATATCTCTGTTTCTGCTAATGCCATGGATTCAACAACCTCGATTCACCAGGCCCGACATAAGACTGTAAGGATAGCAATGGCTCAGATTAACTGCATAGACGGAGATTTATCCGGCAACCTCGTCCGTATAACCAATGTCATAGGAGAGGCGGCGCAAATGCAGGCCGACATCATTGTTTTTCCCGAATCCTCTCTTCTGGGATGGATTAATCCGGAGGCATTCCAGCGTGCAAGCCCAATTCCCGGACGGGAGAGCGAAATAATTTGTCAGTTAGCCAAAAAATATAAAATCCATATCTGCATTGGTCTCGACGAAAAAGATGGCGACAGGCTCTACGATTCTGCCATCCTGATTGACGACAATGGGAAAATACTGCTGAAACACAGAAAGATAAACGTACTTCCTGAATTGATGACTCCACCATACGCTGTTGGGGATGGAGTTCAGGCTGTTCAAACCAGATTTGGAATCATCGGGGTAATGATTTGTGCCGATTCATTTCGTGACAATTTGCTGGAAAGTATGAATGAAAAGAAACCTGATCTGCTGCTGATCCCCTATGGTTGGGCTGCCCCTGAAAATGAATGGCCCGGTCATGGCCGGGAACTGCTCAAAGTTGTCAGAAAAACAGCAATAAAAGTTAACTGTCCCGTGATTGGGACTAACCTGGTAGGTCAGGTATCCCACGGCCCATGGACCGGCCAGATCTATGGGGGTCAGAGTGTCGCTTTTGATCCGTTAACAAACCAGCTTTTAATTGGAAAAGACAGGGATAAAGACTTACCGATTATTTCTTTAGATTTAAAATATTGAATTTAAAACAGGCTAGCCAGACGAAATAATATTCAGAATTTGAGGAATTGGATTATGAAGATTAAACAATTTGAGATCCGGATTGCAAATCTGAATCCTCAGATTGGAACTGAGACCGGTAAAATATGGCCCGTACTTGTTATACAAACTAATTTGCCCAATAAAATTCCGCATCCGTCAACCATTATCTGCCCAATTACTTCCAATATTAAAAAAGGAGTCAAAATCCTGTGGGTTAATTTGAAGAAAAACAGTGTAAATTTGACTGACGATTATGATGTAATGATAGTCCAGATCCGAACTATTGAAAATAAACGATTGCTCAGAAAAATGGGGGATCTTCCCCCCGAGATGACAACAATTGTAAAAAGAAAATATCAGGACAATATTGAACATCGAATAGAATCGGCTTATTTCTGATCGCTGCTAACCGAATCTTCCGGCATAATCCTTTCCTTTTCCCCTGTTTTTCCTATTTTTGTTCCCTTGTTAAAAGGAGCTCCGGATAAGGAGGTTTTAGTGACAATTAATTTGATGAAAAACAACAATAGTGATGATTGAGATCCCAAGCAAATATGATCCTTCAATAGTTGAGGACAAGTGGTATAAATACTGGATGGAGCAAAACTTCTTCCATTCAGAACCCGATGAGCGTGAGCCTTATACCATTGTAATTCCCCCTCCCAACGTAACCGGTGTCCTGCACATGGGACACATGCTGAATAATTCGATTCAGGACATTCTGGTTCGCAGGGCCCGGATGCAGGGAAAAAACGCCTGCTGGGTGCCGGGAACCGATCATGCCTCTATTGCAACGGAAGCTAAAGTTGTTGATAAATTACGCAAAGAGGGAATCTCAAAGGATAGCCTGACCAGGGATGAATTTTTAACCCATGCCTGGGAATGGACCGACAAACATGGAGGAATTATCCTGGAACAGTTGAAAAAACTGGGCGCTTCGTGTGATTGGGAACGGACCTGTTTTACAATGGATAAAATCCGTTCAGAATCAGTAATTAAGGTCTTTGTCGATCTTTATAACAAGGGATTAATCTATCGCGGGGTAAGGATGGTCAATTGGGATCCGGCGGCCAAAACTGCAGTTTCCGATGAAGAGGTCAATTATAAGGAGGAGAAATCCAAATTGTTTTATGTCCGTTATCTGATTGAAGGAACAATAGATGAATATGTTACAGTCGCAACTACGCGGCCCGAAACGATTTTAGGTGATACCGCCGTTTGTGTTAATCCTAACGATGACAGGTTCCGTCACCTTTCCGGGAAAAAGGTTTTCGTTCCGTTAATCAATCGGCTGGTTCCGATTATTCAGGACGAATATGTGGATATTGAATTTGGTACCGGATGTCTGAAGATTACACCAGCTCATGATATCAATGACTACGAGATCGGTTTGCGGCACCAGCTGGAGGTGATTGACACCTTCAACGACGACGGCACACTGAGTGAAAAAGCGCAATTGCTTGTTGGGGTCGATCGGTTTGAAGCACGGAAGCAAATTATCCCGATGCTTGAAGCGGCCGGAAACATGGTTAAGATTGAGGATTACAACAATAAGGTTGGTTATTCGGAACGGACAGACGTAGCGATTGAGCCAAAACTGTCGGCTCAGTGGTTTCTTAAAATGACAGATATCACCAAACCTGCTGCCGCAGCTGTTGAGGACGATGAAATTAAATTCTACCCTGCAAAATTTAAAAATCTCTACCGCCATTGGATGGAGAATATTAAAGACTGGTGTATCTCCCGCCAGCTCTGGTGGGGTCATCGAATTCCAGTTTATTACCTGGCCGACGGTTCATTTGTCGTAGCAGACAGCGATGACCGGGCGGTTGAAATGGCGCGACTGAAGAGCGGGAATGACCTGCTTTCGATTGGTGACTTGCGTCAGGATGAAGATGTACTCGATACCTGGGCATCCTCCTGGCTTTGGCCGATTTCAGTGTTCGACGGAATTAACAATCCAGATAATAAGGAGATTAATTACTATTACCCCACGAATGACCTGGTCACGGCTCCCGAAATTATTTTCTTCTGGGTGGCCAGGATGGTTATTGCAGGATACGAATACCGCGGTAATCTCCCTTTTAAAAATGTCTATTTTACCGGAATTGTCCGTGACAAACTGCATCGCAAGATGTCAAAATCGTTGGGGAATTCCCCTGATCCGCTCGATCTGATTGCCAAATATGGGGCAGACGGGGTTCGTGTTGGGATGTTATTCTGCTCACCTGCAGGAAACGATATCCTCTTTGATGAATCACTCACCGAACAGGGGCGTAATTTCAGCTCAAAGATCTGGAACTCTTTCCGTTTAATCAAAGGGTGGGAGGTTGATCCGACCATTCCTCAACCGGAACATTCACGGCTTGCCATTGAATGGTTCAAAGCCAGATTAAGTGAGGTAATCGTCACGATGGACGATCATTTCGATAAATACCGCCTCAACGATGCGCTAATGACCATTTACAATACGATCAGGGATGAGTTCTCCGGATGGTTGCTCGAAATTGTTAAACCGGCTTATCAGTCACCCATTGATGCAAAAACCCTTGAGGAGGTCAGCGGACTCTTTGACGAGGTTCTGCGGCTGCTCCACCCGTTTATGCCCTTTATTTCGGAAGAGATCTGGCATTTACTGAAGGAAAGAAAACATGGCGATTCAATTATGATTTCACCCTGGCCAAAAGCAATCGCAGGGCAGGAAGAGATTTGTTCAAAATTTGAACTGGTCAAAGAGGCAATCACCGGCATCCGCTCCATCCGTAAGGAAAAAGAGATCGCCAATAAAGAAGCGCTGAAGTTATTTATTGTCCCCGGTGAGAAAGGATATGTTCCGGAATATAACTCAATATTAACCAAGATGGCAAACCTCTCTGAACTCCAGGTAGCCACGGAGGAAATCTCCGGAGCCTTGTCATTCCGGGTAAACACCTCTGCCTTTTACATTCCTCTTGGGGCTGTGGTTAATCCGCAGGAAGAGGTTATAAAGATTGAAGATGAGTTGAAATATACCATTGGGTTCCTTGAGTCGGTTATGAAAAAGACGGGCAATGAACGGTTTATGAACAGCGCACCTGCCCAGGTAGTGGAACTCGAAAGAAAAAAACAAACCGATGCCCAGGAGAAGATCAGAATGCTTGAAGAGCGGCTACTCTCTTTTAAATCGTCGATGAATTAGTTTAAGGGCTATTAGGCTTTAGTCTAATAGGTTGTCAGGCTGTTAGGGCATTAAAAAAGGCCTTCCGGATAATTAATATCGGAAGGCCTTTGTCGTTTTAAGAATCGGGATTATTAGATCAATACATTGCTGACTTCGAGGTATTCCAGGTCAAATGCATCGGCAACGCCTTTATATACAACCTTGCCGTCGACGATATTCAAACCTCTTTTCAGGGCGATATCCTCTGAACACGCTTTTTTCCACCCTTTGGCTGCCAGGGCCATTGCGTAAGGCAATGTGGCATTGGTCAAAGCGATTGTTGAGGTACGCGGGACAGCCCCCGGCATATTGGCAACGGTATAATGGATCACTCCGTCAATCACATAGGTAGGATGATCATGGGTTGTGGGAACCGTGCTTTCGATGCATCCACCCTGATCAACGGCAACATCAATTAAAACAGTTCCGGGGTTCATGGTTTTCAGCATATCTTTGGTAATCAGGAACGGAGCCTTAGTTCCGGGGATAAGTACTGCCCCAACAATAACATCACTCACTTTAACCTGAGCCCTGATATTGTAATCATTCGACATCTGGGTCTTCACATTGGCTGGCATAATATCGTCAAGATACCTTAATCTGCGCAGGCTGATATCCATGATTGTAACGTCGGCACCCAGACCGGCGGCCATTTTAGCCGCTTCCGTGCCAACTATTCCTCCGCCCAGGATCAGCACTTTTGCTGGAAGGACTCCGGGTACACCTCCGAGTAGCATTCCCCTGCCGCCAAAGGTTCTTTCAAGGTATTTAGCCCCTTCATGGATCGACATTCTCCCGGCCACCTCCGACATCGGAATCAGTAACGGAAGGGAGCGGTCATCCAGCTCAACCGTTTCATAGGCCAGACAAACAGCTTTGCGACGAATCATCGCCATGGTCAGAGGTTCTGATGAGGCAAAGTGAAAATAGGTATATACCAGCTGCCCCTCCCTAATCAGGTCATACTCTGATTCGATAGGCTCCTTAACCTTCATAATCATCTCCGCAATCTCATAAACGGCCCCAATTGCAGGCAATATATTGGCCCCTGCAGACTCATATTCACCATCGGCAAATCCGCTGCCATTTCCGGCAGTAGCCTGTACATAAACCTGATGGCCACGTTTAACCAGTTCTGCCGCTCCCGCCGGGGTAAGCGCCACGCGGTTTTCATTGTTTTTTATCTCTTTCGGTACACCTATAATCATAATTGTAAAATTTTAACGGGGTAAAAATAGGTAGATTCAACTTTGATAAACATGACTAAATACCATATATTCAAGGAGTTTTAGGGTTCTGAATAATTATAACCAAACCTTTCGGATTTGATGACAATTTTAAATTTTCAAACCCGCAATTGATAATGAAAAGAAAGTAAATGTGCAAAAAAAAGGAATAATTATAATTGTATCTTTGTCCCCGGTCAATAATGAATCACAAAAATGCCTAAAATTTCGATCAGGGGAGAACAATTGCCGGAATCGGCAATCCGCAAATTAGTTCCATATTCCGATAAAGCCAAAGCTTTAGGAAGAAAAGTCTACCATTTAAATATTGGTCAGCCCGATATAAAAACTCCTCAGCATGCCATTGAGCGGATCAGAAATTTTGATTTTGAACTAATCCCTTACGGCCATTCATTTGGAAACGAATCATACCGTAACAAGCTGGCTCAATATTACCGGGACCGAAACCTGGACGTTGATTCAAGCGAGATCCTGATAACCACAGGGGGATCTGAAGCGATCTCTTTTGCCTTTATGGTCTGTTTCAATCCCGGTGATGAGATCATTGTGCCGGAACCCTTTTATGCCAATTACCTCTCTTTTGCTATCGCTACTGACGTTGTCATTCGTCCCATCTCCTCCTCGATTGAGAATGGGTTCCAACTCCCCGCAATCGATGAATTCGAGAAGGTAATTGGTCCCAGGACCAAAGGGATCTTCATTTGCAATCCCAATAACCCGACCGGCTACGTGTATACCAAAGATGAGCTGGAGAAACTGAGCAAACTGGTTCTCAAATATGACCTTTACCTGATTTCAGACGAAGTCTACAGCGAATTCGTATATGATGGGAAGATCCACCACTCGGTCCTTGAACTTAGCGGAATCTGTGAACACGTAGTGATGATCGATTCCATATCCAAACGTTTCAGCGCATGTGGAATCAGAATAGGATCGGTCGTTTCAAAAAATCAGAAGATTATCAAGGCGATCCAAAAAATAGCGATGGCCCGGCTCTGTCCTCCCATGCTCGGACAAGTGGTTGCCGAAGCCGCTGTCGATTCCCCTCCCGAATATATGGAATCGGTCTATAATGAATACCTAAGCCGGAGAAACTATATTATAAACGCGCTGAATGAAATTCCGGGTGTCTATTCCCCTATGCCAATGGGCGCATTCTACTCGATTGTCAGATTGCCTATCGATGACAGTGACAAATTCTGCCAATGGATGCTGGAAGAATTTGAATACCAGAACGAAACGGTAATGATGGCTCCTGCCTCAGGATTCTATTCCACCAAGGGAATCGGGAAAAATGAGGTCCGCATAGCCTATGTCCTCAATAAGGAGGATCTCCATAGGGCAGTTGAGTGTCTGAAAGTCGCCCTGAAGGTTTACCCGGGGCGAACGATCGAGGAAGGCTTTTAGGCCTCAGGCTAATAGGCTGTTAGCCTAATAGCCTGTTAGCCTGAAAAAATACTCTGCTTAATTGTCTGATAGAGCCATTACGTAGGGTGAGATCTCACCGTAAAGGTCAAAATCGTCAGATGAAGTAATCTTAGCCATATAATAACTGCCAATTTCAAGCTTTGTCGCGGCAGCGATAAGCACCTCACCATCGACTTCCGGTGAATCAAATTCGGTACGTCCGATAAAATAATCCCCCTCGAGGCGATCGATCACCACCTTCAGGATCTGACCTATTTTTGCCGTGTTGATTTCGGCTGAAATCAGCTGCTGAATTGCCATCAACTCGTCAGCTCTGGCCTGTTTAACTTCCGCAGGTATGTTATCCTCATATAATTCACCGGCAATGGTCCCCTCTTCGTGGGAGTAGGTAAAAACACCCAAACGTTCAAACTTCATCAGGCGGATAAAATCCTTGAGCTCCTCAAAATCGGCTTCCGTTTCTCCCGGATGCCCTACCAGCATGGTGGTACGAATATGGATGCCGGGCACTTCCTTCCGAATACGCTCAAGCAGCTTGATGGTGCCTTCCCTGGTAACATTCCGCCGCATCAGGTTAAGCATGTTATCACTACAATGCTGAAGTGCAATATCGAGGTATTTAGCCACATTGGCCTTTTGATGGATCACCGGGAGGATCTCAAAGGGAAAATTGGCCGGATAGGCATAATGGAGTTTAATCCATTCGATCCCCTTAATTTGGGATAACTCCTCAATGAGCCTGGCAAGACCCGACTCTTTATAAATATCACGACCATAATCCGAGAGGTCCTGGGCAATGATGAGCAGCTCTTTCACTCCGCTATCAGCAAGGCCTTTTGCTTCGGTTATTAAGTTTTCAATCGATACCGATTTATGTTTCCCGGTCATTCTGGGGATTGCACAATAAGAACAGGTCCTGTTGCACCCTTCGGATATCTTCAGGTAAGCAAAATGGGATGGTGTGGTAAGATACCGCTTGCGTGATAATGACATCTTATAGTCGGCGTTGAGATCCTCAACCATCTTCTTAATCTGGAATTTTCCGTAAACCCCGTCCACTTCGGGAATTTCACTCTGCAAATCATCTTTATACCGTTCAGAAAGACAGCCGAAAACGTATATCTTATCAATTAATCCCCTCTTCTTAGCGTCGGCATAACCCAGAATCGTATTCACCGACTCTTCCTTGGCATCGCCGATAAATCCGCAGGTATTGATCGCTACAATCCGGGCTTTTGAATCGTCCGAATTGTGGGATACCGAATAACCGTTGGCAGCCATCTGGGCCAGGAAAAGCTCTGAATCGACCAGATTCTTTGAGCATCCCAGCGAAATAACATTTATCTTTTTTTTCATTTTAAAACTCAATTAAAAACTAATCCACAAAAACAAAAGGATGCACGATGGCATCCTGTTCTGCAGCAAGGTGCATCTTTACCTATTTAAACAACGAATCGACAAATTCGGTACGGTGGAAGATCTGTAAATCCTCGATACCTTCACCAACGCCAATATATTTGACAGGAATTTTGAACTGATCTGATATCCCGATCACCACTCCCCCCTTTGCCGTTCCATCGAGTTTGGTCAGCGCAAGGGCGGTCACTTCGGTGGCAAGGGTAAACTGTTTTGCCTGTTCAAAGGCATTCTGCCCCGTCGATCCGTCAAGCACCAGTAACACTTCATCGGGAGCAGAGAGATAAACCTTTTGCATCACCTTCTTGATCTTGGAAAGTTCATTCATCAGGTTGATTTTATTGTGCAGGCGACCGGCGGTATCAATAATGACCACATCGGCGCCCATTGCCTTTGCCGATTGCAAGGTATCAAAAGCTACCGAAGCAGGATCTGATCCCATGCTTTGACGGACTAAATGAACTCCTACCCTGTCTGCCCAGATTTGAAGTTGCTCGATTGCGGCAGCCCTGAAAGTATCTGCAGCGCCTAAAACAACCTTTTTGCCGGCCCCCTTAAACTGGTGAGCCAACTTGCCAATTGTGGTGGTTTTGCCCACACCGTTGACTCCCACGACCATGATCACATAAGGTTGGCCCGTTGGCGGAAGATCAAAGTCAGAGATATCCGTGGTGTTGTTTTCTTCGAGTAGCGCCACAATCTCTTCCTTCAGTATCCGGTTCAATTCCGACGTATTCATATATTTCTCAGCCGCCACCCGTTTTTCAATCCGTTCAATAATCTTCAGGGTAGTTTTAACCCCAACATCCGAAGAGATCAGGATTTCCTCCAGATTGTCAAGCACCTCGTCGTCCACGATAGTCTTGCCCATAATGGCCCGTGAGAGTTTTTGGAAAACACCCTCCTTTGTTTTCTCAAGACCTTTGTCAAGACTTGCCTTTTTGGATTTGGTAAAACTAAAAATTCCCATATTTAATTGATTTGAACCGATGCAAATTATGCGATTTCGGGAAATTGAAAAGCGGAATCGTTGAAAATAAAAAAAGAGCTTCCATCCTTTACGACGAAAGCTCTTCTTCTACATAGGCTGTAGATTATTTACTTTTAAAATAATCAGTTACCGAATCGTTAGGAATAATCTCCTCTACGAATTTGTATGCTCCGGTTTTTTCAGATTTAACCATTCTGATAACTTTGGAATAAGTTTTACCGGCCCCTTTCTGAAGTGATGCAACTACTTTCTTTACTGCCATAACTCAAATTATTTAATTTCCCGGTGAACGGTAATACGTTTAAGAATTGGATTGAATTTTTTCAGTTCCAGGCGTTCCGGTGTATTCTTCCGGTTCTTTTTGGTCACATAGCGGGAAGTTCCGGGTTGCCCGCTAGCCTTGTGTTCTGTACACTCCAAAATGACCTGTACTCTGTTACCCTTTTTTGCCATTGCTCAGTAACTTATAAATTGTTTTCTAAATAACCTTTGGCTTTTGCTGTTTTTAAGGTAGCTGCCAAACCGTTTTTATTGATTGTCCTCAACCCTGCGGCTGTAACATTCAACTTAATCCATCTATCTTCTTCGGGAAGATAAAACCGTTTGGTGAAGATATTCACCATAAATTTCCGATTGGTTCTCCGTTTTGAGTGGGAGACATTGTTCCCAAACATTACCTTCTTACCTGTTATCTGACAAACTCTAGACATTGTGAGTAAATTTAAACTTGCTTCCTACATTTTTCAAACAGTTCGCAAAGTAAAGTCTTTTTGTTTAAATAATCAAACTCTTCCCCTCTTTTTTATCGCTATTTCTGCAATTGTTCATAAAACATCAAACTAAACTGATAATCTGGGAGATAAAACACATTTACGGTGTTCAAAACTACCATAACGGGAAGATCGCCTGAATAAATGGCGCTGAACATAACGAAAGATGAGCCGTCAGACCCTTTTATTACCCGGGAAAGTCCCGATATTGACCAACCCCATCCCCTTTAAGGCCTGCTTTTCGGATTAAAAGTGAACCCAATTCACGATACCCAGCTCAAATAAATGAATCTCGGGCACTAATCTGACCGTTCTGATTCCCATTTGGCGCCTGAAACATTTTATTGCGCTATACGTTGGGTAGTTGGAACGGTTTCACTAATTTTGGTAAATCATAAACGAGAAAATTTTGAATAACTCAACCGATAAATATTATCCAACCTTCTGGCAGGCGGCCAATCTGATAGTGGTTTACATCTTTATCCAGACGTTGGTTGATCTTCCCCTGGCTATTTACGACTATAATCACGGCACCGACTGGCTCTATCAGCCCTGGTTAAAAGTCCCCGTTTTTCTTGGATCCACCCTGTTTATCCTCTGGCTCGGCTATTTTTATTCCCGATTATCCTTCAGCCAGGTATTTTCGCTCAAACGGTTTAATTGGCTTACCCTCCCGGCTATGATCATCGCATTCGCGGGATTGCAGTATTTCCTGACGGAAATAAATATCCATTTCGAAAAAATCCTCCCTCCCCCCGGCTGGTTTATGGAACTCTTTGCCAGGCTTTTCGACTCCGACCTTGGCGTCTGGGGGGGAATCCTCCGGATTGTGATTATCGCCCCGATCGTTGAAGAGGTGATTTTCAGGGGCGTGATAATGGCCGGTCTTTCACGCAATTACCATCCGGCCTGGGCCATCTTCTTCTCTGCCCTGTTATTCGCCCTTTTCCACCTCAATCCCTGGCAGTTTGCGGCCACTTTTGCGCTCGGACTCATTCTTGGATGGATCAGGATACGGACCGGATCGGTCCTTGCCTGTATTGCCGGTCATGCCATCCATAACGGACTGGTCTTTCTCACCGTTTACTATTACAGTGATTTGAAGGATCTGGCTATAATAAAACCGGGGGTAATCAGTAATTACTGGATCCATCTACTGATATTCGCGGTCGGAATTACCCTGATATGGTTTTTCAGCAAAGGGAAAGTAACCGATAAGGGGTAAACCGATATCACAGCATTCAGATAAAATGCTTTGGCATTGCAATAAATGCATAAATAAAGTTGATGGAAGAATGGATCAGCCAGCCATTTGAAAATCCATACCTCATTCGGGTATAACCCAGTACATAGCCGGTAACAATATAGGGCCCGGTGATAATGGGAAAAAGCAGGATCATCCACCAGTAAACCGCCTCATAATTGAACAGGTGAAGCATCCCGAATGTAATGGCCAGCATATGAAATACATATTTGAAATTTGATTTTACAAATCCCTCAATGAAATCGAATGGATATTCAACCTTCCTGAGGCTATAAAAGATCAACGGGAAAAGGGGGATCACGGCAAGAAAAACATAATATTGACCCCGCTGAAAAAAGAAAATCTTCATCAAAATGGTTATCAATACGGCAGCAAAAAGGGCGCAATTGATTTTGGTGACAACCAGATTTAGCCGGAATAGAATCTCCTCAATGAGTGGCCCGATGATGACTATAATCAGGAAGATTTGCAGTGAATCAATCCGGGAGTTCATGCGCAGAGGCAATGGGACAAAACGATTAAGCGCCATCACAACCAAGGTGGTTAGGAAGGTAAGCAAAAAAACCATCCCCATGATCCTGAAATAAATCCTTACAGTAAAGGGATCGATGGCCTCAACGGAAGCCGGGTTTCTGATATATTGAAAGAAAGTCTTCATCACCGGAATGTGTGAATTTTCAATCTCATTTGATCTCCATCATCGACAGTGACTCCTTATCTTTTATAAGCAGATGATTTCCCCAAAATATCGGGTAGCTGTAAATGGGTGATTCGGCAACTTTAATCAGGGCAACTTCGGAATACCCTTTTTCATCGGGTTTGAAAACCACCAGATTGGAGGTCTGCGCCAGCGCAATGATCAGGGAACCCGAATCGACAATGGTTCCAAAATCGCTGTGCAGCCGGGTGTCTATCCAGGCCGTTAGCCCTGTTGTTGCATTCATGCAATAGAGCTTGCGACCGTCCGAGAGACCATAGAGAAATCCATCTTTTAAGACCGGAGTATTCCATTTTGTCCCAAGCTCACCATTTTTCCAGAGCTCTTTTACCACATACTGATCGCCCATTTTCTGAATTTTAACTGCCTTTGTCCCCTGTCCCTGCCCGGTGATGATCAACGTTTCCCCATTGATGACCGGTGTAGCAGAGTTATAAAACCGAAATTCCGTAGGCACAGGAAATTGCCAAAGGATTTTGCCTGACTCCGGATTAATCCCCACCAGATTCTTTGCAGTCAGATCAACAAGCTGCTTCACTCCCTGGACATTCATCATGGTCAGTGAAGCATACGAAGGAGCATCACCGGCACTTTGCCACCTTGGTTTCCCGGTTAACAGATCAAAAGCAATAAGTTCACCTTTCTCCTTCCCGCCCAGATGGACAAAACAGAGCCCGTTATAAATCAGTGGAGAAAGACTGGTGAAAAAAGGGGGCAAATCTTTGGTATACTCTTCATTTTTCCAGATCAGTTTTCCATCGGAGGCATCCAGGCAACAGAGCGCTCCGCCAACTCCGAGTGCGACAATCTTCCCCTCTCCCACCACCGGAGTGCTTCGCGGACCGGGATGCAGCGAACTTGCCGGACCCGTAATTGCCAGCGCAGGATATTGATACCTCCAAACTTCTTTCCCGTTTTCCCCCTCAAAGCACACAATAACTTCATTATCACCCTGCCGGGTAAAGGTATAAACCTTACCTCCAACGACCACCGGCGAGGCATCACCCAAACCGACATTCACTTCCCATTTCCGGGTTAATACGGAAGGCCACGATTTCGGGGCATCGAACCCTAAAACTTTTCCGTCGCGGTCAACTCCGCGCCATTGTGGCCAATCCTGGGCCAAAACAGGTGCCGACATAACCAGAACCATAAATCCGGCCATTGCCATCAACAAGCGATTTGTTTTCATTGTCCTGATATTTTTAATAAGCTATTAACCTCTTACAGCTGTCTAAATATACAAAAAATAAAAACATAATTAATTTTTCAGGGCTCTCTTTTCCAAAATATTAATCGTGGAGATTGGTTATTATTTTCGCCTGGCAATCCCTGCGTTCGAACGGGAATTTTGCAAACCCCATTTCCCGTAAGGCTCGCTATGATCGCAAAGTTTTATTGTATCCTCTTTTTGAACCCTTTGCATTCTTGGCGCGAAAGTTTTTCAACGAATCTCTTTTTTCCCGTAAGGGACGCAGGGATCGCAAAGATTTATTGCCGTCTGTAAACCCGGATCCAATCGATATAAGTGTTACACGGGAATACGGCATCGGGGGTAATGGCTCCCCCGTAGGTCAGGTTATCGTTCCCCCCAACCCCGGCGGTTAAAAGGATAAAGAAGTTATGTTCAAAAGGCCACCACTCCGCAAAATGGTTGGAATATTCCGATATAAATACATTTTTCCCGCTGATCATCTCATTCCCCGTCTGATCCTGACCGTCAGCGCCATTACCAAATGCGGCGCCATCTTTAAAATAATGGATATGGTAGACTATGGTATCGATGCTGAACTCCATCCGGTCGGTGAACCAGTTAATTCCATAAACATGAAAACCGGCGCTCCCGGCCGTGGTATCACCAGCTGCGGGCGGAGATCCGCCATACCCGGGATTGACATAGGGCACCTGCTTATCCTTGAATGAATAGTAAGCCCCTTCATGGCCGTGATTCCAGTCCAGGTATTGATTATTCTCCCAGAACCAGGCATAATGGACGCTTCCCAGGTTATCAGCAGGAATGGCCCCCACATACTCCATGATATCGATCTCGCCACCCTGAGGCCACATAATGGAGGCCACATTCGAAGGTTTCTCGGAGGGCATCATCCAAAAGGCAAAACCCTGTCCCTTATACCGGACATCTTTAGGCCAGATGCGGGCTTCAATCCGGTATCCCGGCCCCCAGGCTTCCTTGCCCGATGAACTCAGCCTTGCACTGGTATAATTGCGATCGAGGTACGTCTCACTGCGGGTGATAATGGCCAGGCATCCGCCATCGGCATTGGCAACATCCTTCATAATGGCTGCATTAACAGGCCGGTCAGTTGCCCGGTCAAGCTGACCGGTCCCAAAGTCTCCGTTCACCCCGGTTCCCGTTTCGAAACTCCATTTCGTGAGGTCAATCCCCGTTCCGTTAAATTCATCGCTCCAAACCAGGGTATAGACATAAGGTCCCCTGGAGGTGGTATCTGGCGGGGTGACAACCACCGGCTTCTTTACCGGGGCCGGAAGAGTCGATTTCTGGCATGAGTTGAATACCAAAAGCATAATCAGGGATACGAAAAAAACTGATCGAAATTGAAGCATAGCTAGGATCCAATGGTGTTAGATTTTGGACGATAAAGGTACTTCTAAAAATAGATACTTTTCTGCGTGTGTCGCTGCAATAGCAGTTAATTTGGAAGATTTGGAATAATCCAATCTCTAAGTCATATAAACGGAGGTGACATTTATAATAATTAAATTGACCCTGCTGGTGCAGATTAGCCATTCGCTCCAGCAAGGTTTAATTTTGATACAAAATGGTAAAACTTAATCCGGCCACCTGATAAAGTCCCCTAATGACAGGTTTCATAATTGAATTACTCAGTGCAATTTTCCATTCTCCCGCGGGCAGGGTAATTTGTTGACTGCTATTCAATCCATTACAAACCACCACTACCTTTTTCCAGTTGTCATTTTCCTGCTTCCGTTCTATAGAATAGGCAATTAAACCTGACGTAGTATCTAAAAACATTAATTGTTCAGTTATTGCCTCGCTTGTGCGAAGTCTGAACAGTGGATGGGATTTTCGTATCCGGATTAGTTTTTGAACGTACTGATAAGTCTTTTTGTTTGTAAATTTAAGATTCCAGTCTATGGCATTTATGCTGTCGGGCTTGTTAAAGGAATTATCAACCCCATGCTTGCTTCGCAGGAATTCAGATCCGGCCAGCAGAAAAGGTATTCCCTGGGAGGTAATTACCAAACCCAGCGCCATTTCCTGCATCCGTACTTTATCCGCCTGACTCGCATCTCCGGCAGACTTACCGATTTTATCCCAAAGGGTGAGATTGTCATGACAATCAACATAGTTTATCACCTGGCCAGGATTATTCGCATAGGGTACTTTGGCATAAAATGCTTTGGTCATATTGACCTGCGGATGAACCAGTGCACCGACAATTCCAAATTTCACGGTTTCCGTAAGAGCAGGGTTTCCGTTTACAAATCCTCCGGCCTTTTCATCAAAAACATATCCTTTAATGCCGTCACGGATATCATCGCTGAAAACTGCAATGTTATTAAGCCGGCTGACAGAACTTTTGAAAGCCATTTTATCCTGATCCAGGTATGGAGCAGAAGCGGCCCATCCTTCCCCATAAATCAGGATGTCAGGTTTTATCTCTTTCAGTGCGGCAGAAATCCGGTTCATCGTCTCAATATCGTGGATTGCCATCAAATCGAACCGAAAACCATCGACATGATATTCCCGGACCCAGTTAACCAGGCTCTCAATCATGAATTTCCGCATCATCGGCTTTTCTGAAGCGGTTTCATTGCCACAGGCAGACGCATTTGCAAAGGTGGTCTCATCTTTCATTCTGTGGTAATAACCGGGAACCAGTTGATTAAAATTGGAACCTTCCGACAGCGCAGTATGATTATACACAACATCCATAACGACTCTTAAGCCTGCCCGATGCATCGCCTGTACCAACGATTTAAATTCCAGGATACGAATTGCACCATCATACGGGTTAGTGCTGTATGAACCCTCCGGAGTGTTATAGTTTTTAGGATCGTAACCCCAGTTATATGCCGGCAGATTTAATTGAGTTTCATCAATCGAATTAAAATCAAATACAGGCAATAAATGAACATGCGTAACTCCAAGTTCTTTGATATGCTGCAAACCTGTACTTTGGGAATGATTGTTTTTTGTATTCAATTCTGTCAATCCCAGGTATTTGCCCTTTTGCCTGATGCCTGATGATGGGTGCATGCTGGCATCGCGCAAGTGCAACTCATAAATTATGGCATCCTGTGCCGAGTTATCAGCAGTAAATACCGGAGATTTGTCCTTATCCCAACCCCTGGGGTTTGTTTGTGATAAGTCAACAATCTGAACCCTGTTGCCATTAACTCCGACCGCCTTTGCATAGGGATCAGTCACTTCATTATGCCAGTTCCCGTTTATTTTAGCCTGAACGGTATAAAAGACACCCCGGTTATCTCCTTGTAATTCAACAATCCATGTGCCGTCTGTATCTTTCTGAAAAGGCGCTTCTTTAATCAGATTACCGCGATCTCCCTTGTCGTAAAGTTTAATTTTTACCTCATCAGCCGTGGGGGCGAACACCCTTATTACAGATCTTGTTTTTGAATAGACACATCCAAGATCTTTTCCTGAATAAACAGGGTAAGTAATTGAAGCATTAGTTATTGATTCCTGAGCTAAGCACGAAAAGGTGCAAATAAAAGCTATTAATAGTGCAATTGAATACTTATTCATAATGATTAGAGTTGGGTAACTGTTTTATCTGAAATATCCATAATTGAAAAATCCCATTAAGTATATACCTCATTTTCAAGAGCTTTGTAAGGCAGCGTTTTTTCAACATTCAAACGTGTATTCACCTTTATCGTTTACCGTTTTATTTTACTAATGCCGGTCCGCAGCTCAACGAAGACAGGTATCTTAACCACCAAACTGTCAACAAATTGCCGCACTTCATCTCTCACCCGATATATTTATAAGAACAAGCCGTGTGGATATAACCGATAAAACCTTCATACTATTGATGCTGAGTTCATCTTTCGGCTGAGCCATCCTCTCCGCAAAGTTTACCAGTACTGATCGATCCGGGAAACCCCAATTACGGGGCAGCTTCCGGTTATGGCTCAATCAATGCACTGCAGATTCAAGTAATCTGCTATCTGGCACAAATTTCAATCCACGGTTAACGTAACTTCTTGCTTTAGGTTTATTACCCTTATTTAGATATAAAACAGCGATTGAATGATAAGTCAGTTCAATTAATTTATTTAGCATCTGATTTTTAATGGGCAAAGTACATTTATTCTCAAATTCAATCAACGATTTGTCACCGGCCGCTATCTTTTCCTGATTAAACAGCTCACTTGTTATTTGTAAATATGCTCTTAACCTATTTTCAGTCAATACCGGCTTTATCATATCATAGTTATACTTCAGCTCAAGCCGGTTAATGGTATCCAATAGCGCATAGGAGTCAGAAATACCGAACAGCTTTCTGGTCAAATAACTTCCCATGATAATATTGGCATTATTATGGTTTCCTTTAATCTCAAGGGCCTTTGTTATAAACTTTTCAACCTTATCAGAATTTTGGTACCGATAACTCATCTGCATATTGTAGGCGAAACTAATTTCCTCAATCGTCTTTTTGTTGGACAATTGGGAAACTAACCGTTGATGGAGGGAGTCACAATAAGCATCTTTATCGGTATATTGAAGTTTATGGAGAATAATGTTATTGAAAACTCCAAGTACAACATTCAAGTCGGTGTTTTCAAATCTGGAAAGCTGCGCCAAATAATCAATATCTGAGACTTTATCAAAATCACATTTTTCTATCTGAAATAATAGAGTTGTATTTAGAAGTGTCTTTACCTGATTATCGGGATAGAAGAAAAAGGCCTTCTGGCATAATATCAAAGCCTTTTCGGTTTCATGATTTTGAAACGCAGATAACGCTTTATTGTAATATTGAAACCCCGGAAGATTATTAAATTCAGCATCTTTCACCTCCTTAAACTTTTCCTGGAATATTTCTTCGACAGACTTGGACTTATATTCAGATTCACTGATTAACTTGGATGAACGCAAATGATCGACATAATTCTGCTGAAAATCGCCATTAAAAATGGTTATTTCAAAATCGGGGTTTGTGGTTTCTATTACGACAGAATTTGAACCGGGATTGGCAATCAGATACACATGGTTCGAAGAGGCCATCACCTTGAATGGAATATCTAATTTACTAAATGCATATGCATACAACATTGAAGCTGACACACAATTATAGGTGCCCGACTGAAATATAACCGGAAAATACTCATTGTCATTGTATTTTTTGAGGAAATGGCTATGAATGCCGGAATAAGCAATCTTAATTTTTTTATTTATGTTCTTTGATTCAATAGCCTTTGGTGAAAAATCTTCAAAAATAGTACTGTAGGTTTTAAAATCCTGGTTCGCTTCCTCAATAGTCATTTTTTCATCAATTGCCAGAAACAGATTAAATGCCTCTTTTTTATTTTTCACAAAATTATAAAATGATGCTTTCTCAAATTCTGAATGATACCTTAAATCTGAAAATCGAACCAACGAGTCATTTTGACTCTGAGCTATAACCGGAAGTATACAAATGAAAATCCCGATAAAAGTCAGTGGTAATAATCTCTTCATAAACATTATCATTTCAAATCTTTAATGTTTTTTCTTGGGCCGGACCTAATGATTCCTGATTTTGTTATAAGTCTGCAAAAATCAATACCATTCTCCTGGTTTGCTGAAATTTGCCGTTAGACTGGCCAATTTACATTGTAAAATTACTTTAATTCCAATCACAATTTACCTGAAACGAATTTTATTTATGTAAAGAACAGGCTATTCCTGCCTGAACTCCTTAAAAAGATCACCCATGAATTCAAAAATTGATCCTTAAATTCCGTTGGGAAAATTCTATATTTACCCGGTATTAAAATCATATCCGAACTGAATACAGTGATGGTTCGGGCAACAGATTCAGAAAACATGAAATTATGATCAGACAATGTGTAATTATTTTCGGATGTCTGGCTCTTGGTGAGATGATCGTGAGCTTAACGGGGATCAAACTTCCGGCCAGCATAATTGGCCTGTTGCTGCTGACCCTGTTTTTAAAACTGGGATGGGTAAAACCGCACTGGGTTAAGGGGATATCCGATTTCCTGGTAAAAAACCTCCCCTTCTTCTTTGTCCCGCCCGGGGTGGCTATTATGTTGTATCTCGATGTAATCAAGGTCTCCTTCTGGCCGATTATTGTCGCTTCGGTTGGGAGTACCATTCTTGTGCTTGCTATAACGGGACTGACCCACCAATGGCTCAGAAAAAGCAGGAGAGCATCTCAAAAATTAGTTTAGAAGTTGAATATTAGCAATTTCCGATGGAGAAGTTTTTTCAAAGTGAAGTATTTGTCGTGGCCTTTACCTTTCTGGCCTATTTTCTTGGACAGAAGCTGCAGGAGCGGACCCGTTTGATGATTCTCAATCCCATTCTGGTGTCCATTGTGATCATCATTGTTTTTCTGTCGGTGTTTAACATTGATTACGCTTCCTATCATCAGGGGAGCAAGCTGATCGAGTTTTTCCTGAAGCCTGCAGTTGTTGCCTTGGGAGTTCCCCTGTACCACCAGCTTGAAAAAATTAAGAAACAGGCCTTTCACATCCTGATCTCCCAACTGGTTGGCTGTATCGTTGGAGTCGTATCGGTAGTGCTGATTGCCAAATGGATGGGCGCTTCCAAAGAGATCATTTATTCCCTGGCCCCAAAATCGGTAACCACACCCATTGCCATTGAGGTTTCCAGGGCTATCGGAGGTATTCCCCCCCTCACCGCCGCTGTGGCTATTGTTGTGGGGATTTTTGGCGGGATCTTCGGATACAGCATCATGAAACTAACGCGGGTAAAGAATCCGATCGCCCAGGGTCTCTCGATGGGGACTGCCGCCCATGCCGTAGGCACTTCGAGGTCGATGGAGATTAGTCCTGCATTTGGCGCAATGTCAAGTATTGGACTGATCGTAAACGGAATTCTGACCGCAATCCTAACCCCATATATCCTGCAGGTTATGAATATCTGGATAAAATTTTAGGGTTCGAAGTCGCCACTGAAATAGAACCCTGTACCGAAAACCAAAAATCGGCTATTTGCCGTCTATGGGGTGAGAACACTGGAACAGGTTGTATGAGTAAGTGTTTTTAATCGTTGGCACAGTTGTTAATGGTCCATAAACCGTTGATCCTCTGCCTTGACTGTCAGTTTAAATCTGAACCAGTCAGGATAAATGGATAGTGTCATAAAGATTCCGTATTAAAATTTTAAATATTAGATTAATTTTAACCAATTATTTACTACAGGGTTATGATAAAATATGAATTCTTTGATGACGGAAAATTGTTAATTACAAGTTATATTGGTGATATTGATAAAGAATTAATTAAGTCGTACCTTAATTTTATTTTTACAAAATCAAATGGGGTCAATATAAAAAATTCGATTGCTGACTATCGTTATTCAACGATGGTATTTAGTAATAAAGATCTGGCTGAAATTGCACAATTCAGAACTAAACTGGATCCGGACGGGAATAATAATACAGTTTTTTTAGTTGATACGCCTAAAGAAACCGCTTTTGTCAATTTAATTTCTGAAAAATATTATAAAAATTTACATCCGGCTAAATTTTGTTCGACCTTAAAGAAGTGCATGGAAATATTATCCCTCAAAATCGACACAGGTGAACTTGAAAGAAGATTAAATGAATTGAAATTTGAATATATTGAATAATCAGGTACAGAAGTTTAGATTTCGTCTGACAATATCGATTTTTTCACCCTAAGCGGGCAAAGTGTTTTCCAGGGGATTTTCTCTTAATGACCCATTGGAATTAGGGGATGTAAATTCCCACTTGACCATTCCTGTCGGACAGGATATTCCCTGCCGGGATTGAAAACCCCAGTAGCTGCGGGGGCGGATTTGCAATCCGACCCTGCAGGCTGATAACCGTAGCGTTTAGATGTAATTATCTGTCCACCGTATAATTCAGTTCAGTTACCCCGCAGGTAAATGGTCTGGATGACACTAGTTTTATTTTTATTTTTTCTTTGATGTCTGCAAACAACGGAATGCCTTGTCCAAGAATAATTGGATTGACAAATAGCCAGTAGCCGTCAATTAAGTTCTGTTGAATAAGTGAATGTGTTGCTGCCGGGCTACCAAAAAGCAGGATGTCACTACTTTCGTCATTGCGGGATTGTTTTATTTTATTTATACTGTCCGAAAGGTTGTCACTAATAATTGTGGTGTCAGCCAAACCCGTATCTTTCATTGTTTTTGATAAGACAACTTTGTGAACTTTGCTATACCACTTTGAATGTTCAATGTCGTGCCTGCTCGCTGTTGGTTTGTCTGCTGCGGTAGGCCAGTAATTTTCCATCATCTCATAAGTTACTCGTCCGTATAATGCAGTGTCGCCTTCGCTTATCCGCTTACCGACAAAGTCAAAAATTTCTTCATCAACCTTAATCCAGTCCATTTCTCCGTTCGGTCCTGCCACAAAACCGTCAAGGGATATGTGCATAAATGAAATTATTTTTCTCATATGGTTCTAATTTTTATTGGTGTTATTCATTTGACAATAATTTGTTTTTTAATGGCCAAATGGAATCGCCATGATTAAATATGATTATCATTTACGGTTTGTGATTCCCGAATCATGGCTATTTCACTCGAATAAATTTAGGTTAACTCACTTATTTATAAATTATTGATTATCGTGGAACCCTTATAAATTTATTCATCTTTTTTGTGAATGTTAGTTCATGAGGGTTTCATATAGCCAAGTTCTTTCCATTTTTCTATCCCGATTTTCAAAATAGTTTGAAGTTCCAGTTCATCCACCTGTTCTTCTTTGTTGAAATGAAAACATGTTTT
>Ga0214165_1000100_pt1 | contig 68095 bp, 64 predicted proteins | sample TroBogypolimnion_34_FD_153004 | JGI IMG/M metagenome (GOLD analysis project Ga0214165, IMG submission 153004) | Freshwater microbial communities from Trout Bog Lake, WI - Practice 03JUN2009 hypolimnion v3 | ecosystem: Environmental > Aquatic > Freshwater > Lake > Hypolimnion/Profundal zone ... | reverse complement strand
ATTAAACCATTTCGCACTCAGAACAAAATTGCTTATTCGTGCCAATCAAATAGCCTTTATGGAATTACAGAAGTTGAAGAGTGCGTAAGGTCAGTTAATTAATGAAAATAATTGGTCATCTCTTTTTGTTTCTCCCATGAGAGAGTATTATAAAAAATTACTTGGTAGAGATTTAAAATATGATTTACCTGTCTTCGATAGAACAGATAACAAAACCTTGGAGAGAAATATTTGACCCTACGGCTCAAATATTTCTCAACTCAACCGTTACCCATCAAAAGGAACTCACATTGAATATAGAATATAAATTAAATCCACAACTAACAGAAGATGAGTTTATAGATATCCTTAACCGTTCAACTCTCGGAGAAAGAAGACACATTGAGGACAAAGAGTGTATGCGTGGTATGTTGAAAAATGCAGATATTGTCTACATGTAAGGGTATATTAGAATTTAGAAGATTTTAGAATAGATAGCACAACAAAGCCGAAAAGGAATAAGGCACCCGCAAATGAGAAAATATTTATTTACTTTAGTATCACTGCTTTTTTTGGGATGCAATGATGGCTCGCAGACTTTTGTATATGATAAACAGATACTTGATGCAAAGATAGAGTGCATGAGCTTAACGCTCTCTCCACCAGATAAAAAGATAGAAGAGACTCTAAACTCGCTGTATGATTTTAAAAAAGAGTGCCATTATGAACTCGTGGTATCTTATAAGACATCTATTACCTGCAACTCAAACCAAAACACCGATAAAAAACTGCATGGACTTCCACAAAGCTACTTGAGAATGGAGATAAAAAAAGATGGTTCACTCCAATACACTTACTATAAAGATTTACAAGAAAACCTCAATAGTAAAGATCTAAAAAACGGATTTGAAACTATAAAAGAGAATCTACATCTTCAATAAATTAGAGGTCGATCCCGTACTTTCTCATCTTATACCCGATCTGTCTTGCAGTCATTCCAAGCAGTGCAGCGGCTTTTGTCTGGATGCCGTGACTGTCTATGAGCGCTTGAAGGATGGACTCTTTTTCTATCTCTTGGAGATTTACTTTTGTTACGGTATGTTTTTGCTGAACTGGAATCTCTTCAGGTTTTATCTGCTCTGGTGGGCTTACATGTAAAGGCTCTGGCACAACAGTTGGCTCGATATAGAGTTTTTGATAGTTAAACGGTAAAACATGGTTGAGCATTTCAGGAAGTAAAACTCCTTCAGGGCAGATGAGCACGACTCTCTCCATCGTATTTTGCAGCTCACGGATATTTCCCGGCCATGGATAGTTCATAAGAACTTCTAGTGCTTGTTTGCTAAAGCTCATATTTTTTCTGTGCTCTTTCATAAACTTGTGTAGATAGTGTTCTATGAGTAGTTTGACATCTTCATAGCGTTCACGAAGCGGTGGAAGATGAACTGGGATGACGTTGAGGCGATAGAAAAGATCCTCTCTAAACTCTCCACTTGCAACCATTTTTTCTAAGTTTCTATTTGTCGCAGCGACTAGACGCACATTTGTTTTAATGGTTTTAGTTCCACCGACTCTTTCAAACTCCTGCTCTTGTAAGATGCGAAGTAGTTTTACTTGTAAAGATGGAGTGATATCTCCTATCTCATCAAGGAAAAGTGTACCGCCGTCTGCGAGTTCAAAACGACCTTTACGCATCTCTTTGGCATCTGTAAATGCACCTTTTTCATGACCGAAAAGTTCACTCTCTAAAAGTGTTTCACTGATAGCTGCACAGTTGAGTTTTATGTATGGTCCATTTTTTCTACGGCTAAGGTTATGCACGGCTGTAGCTATAAGCTCTTTACCAGTTCCCGTCTCACCACGCACTAAAATGGTCGCATCTGATGGAGCCACAGTTTCTAAAAGACTAAAAATATGCTGCATCTTTGTGCTGTTGCCGACGATATTTTCAAATTTGTATTCGCTGAGGACTTCCTCTTTGTAGTATGTTTTAAGGTCTGTAAGATCCTCTTTTTCTTTGACAAATCTTTTTTGTAGAGCCAATGATCCGCAAAAGAGTGAGCCGACAATAGTAAGCATTCTGACGATATCATCAAAACTAAGCACAGTAGATTTGTGAATATTTGCCGAGATAACTCCAAAAAGGATTTCATCATGCATAATAGGTACAGCAACGTAGGAGATCGATTTAGTATCGACGATTCCCATCTTGTTAAGATAGTTAATATTGTTATGGATATTTTCAATAACTACCGGCTCACAGCTTTGTGCGGCAAGTCCAGTTGCGCCTTCTCCCAGTTTGTACACAGCCATTTTACGTTGTTGTGCAGTGATATCAAGTGATGTGTGAAGTTCGACTTTTGTGCCATCATCAGAAAGAAGAAAAAGACTGCAACGCTCTAAGTATGAGTTGCGTTTAAGTAGGCGCATCCCTTTTTCTATACATGCATTAACATCAGAACTACTAGACAACATAACAGCGATGTCATAAAGGATCTTGATCTCGTTGTATGCAAAGGTAAGAGCGCAGGTAGCGCAATCTTCGTTATTTGGTATATTAGGCTGATAGTTCATTTGATCCAACTTATAATACAAATTTTATATAATTATATAATGAAAATCACTAAAACAAGAAAAAATATGGTTAAAAAATAATCATTTTGTTGTATATAAAGTAGAATAACTTATGCATTGCACTTTAGTAAAATTACTATAATGAGGCAATTATGCAAATAACAGTACATGGAACACCTACAGAATTACTAGGAAAAGAACTCATAGTTGGCAAAGAAGCTCCCGCGGCGCGTATAACAAAACTTGACAATACAAAAAATGTCATAGGAATGATAGCTCCAAATCTACAACTCCTTATTGCAATACCATCACTCAAAACAGAAGTATGCTCTTTGGGAGCGAAAAAGTTTAACGAGATGGTTAAAGGGATTCGAAAACTCTCTACTATTATGATTACAACAGATGATTTGGAGTTTGTAAAAAATTACCAAGAGACAGAGTGCATCGATGCCGCTGAACTAGTGATAGATGAAGAACGTCAATTTGCTAAAAAATTTGGCATTCTTATAGGTGAGGGCAAACTCAAAGATCGTCTTGCACGCGCTGTATTTGTTATAGACAGAGAGGGTGCTATCGCTTATAAAGAGGTGGTTAAAGAGGTTACTGATGAAGTTGATTATGATGCATGCATTGAGGCTATTAAGACGCTCGCAAGTGAAAAACAAAAGGGACATACACACGAAAACTGGATGTCAGTGTAAGGGTAATGCACTCACAATATGAAAAAACTTCACTTACAAAAAAGGGAGTTGCAGCCTTTGGCGGCTACATAGACTGGAATACGCAACCAAGTATTTTTAAGCAATATCCATCTTTTTTGTTTAGCTATGATTTTGGTCAGATCGAGGAGTTCCGCTTTTTGGAGCTTTCTCGAATGATTACAAGTAAAGAAAATATAGGTCTTAAACCCTACTATAAACTCAGTACTCCCTCAGCTGGTAATCTTCATCCCATAGAGCTTTATATTCAAGTAAGAGGTATTAAAGGGATTATCAGCGGTGTCTATCATGTAGATGTGCAAATGAGCAAATTTGTTTTACTTCAAGAGATTGAAGAGGATGGATTAGAGGCTGAACTTGGGCTCTCACATAAGTATGAGGGGATTATTGTTATTGTGAGCTGTGTACCTTTTCGCTCAGAATGGAAGTATGGAGTTCGTGCTCTTCGATACTGTTATCTTGATGCAGGTCACCAAATAGCCGCCATCCAAGCAAGTGCTACCATCTACCATAAAGAGATGACAATTTTGTCAGAGTTCGATGTAAAAAGTTTCAATGTCTTAATGGGTTTTAAAGATGAAGAAACTGTTTGTGCGGTAATCTCTTTTGCAAAAGAAACAGAAAAAAAAGTAAAAGCTCTTAAAAAATCACTCTTACATGTAAGCCCGACTGATTACAGTGACACTAACGGAGAACTCTTTGAGATAGTGCAAAAACAGCCAATTTTAAAGAGTAAGATTTTTCCCATAAGCACTACAAAAGAACAGATTTTACAAAGGCGTTCTGCGAGAAAATTTGAGGATACTCCTTTTATAAAGAGTGAACTTGAATACATTATGCATACTCTCACAAAAGATGTTTATCCACTTGTTTGCTACTCTATTTTATTGGGACATGAGAATAAAGATCAACTTGCCGCAATCTTAGTCGATCAGCTTTTTATAAAAAACGCTCAGATAATAGTTGTTGTGACTTCAAAACACTTTAGTTCTGAAAAACTCATGCTTGCAGGTGCTTTGGTGCATAAGATTGCTTTAGAATCAAGCGAGTTTAAAAGTACGGGAATTGGTGCTTTTTATGACAAGAGACTTCAAGATTTTTTAGGCACGCAAAACTATATTTTATATGTATGTGCGCTTGGAAAATAGTGCGACAAGGAGATAATGATGGAATTAAATAGGAAAAAATCCAAAAACGAAGAAGCGCAAAAGATCTTAAATATCTATCGTTTTTATCAACGAGACGGTTCTTTGTATTTGATAGAAGATCAAGAGACGCTTGACGCACTTTTTGATGCAGTCGTTGATGCGATCAACAACTGTGGTTCATTTAAAACCTTACTTCCCTACACTGAATTTGTTTTGCCTTGTAAACGGGTACGTGAAGATGATACGGGCTGGGTTGGACACTTCGAAGAGCGTGATAATCGCCGCTTTTTTTTAAGTGATATTTATGATTTTTTAAAACTGATCTACGGTTAAGTGCTCAAGATAGAATAGAAAATGCATTTCGATGAGTAACAGCGAAGGATTCTTTATGCTAAAGCCTATAGTAAAAATTTCACCTAGTGTTCATTTTATCGGTGCCTTTGATCCTAAAATTCGTACTTTTGATATCATCATGAAAACGGCAAATGGCAGTTCGTACAACAGCTATCTTATTCGCGGAAGCCAGGGTGTTTGTGTGATGGATACGGTGAAAAAAGAGTTTAGTGATGACTTTTTTAGACGCCTAGAACCATTATGCTCTTATGATGAGATTAAATATATCGTCTTGCATCATCTTGAACCAGATCACTCAGGAGCACTCAAAGAGTTGATGCTTCGAGCACCAAATGCAAAGCTTATTATTTCAGGTCGCGCGGTGATGATGCTTAAAGGGATCATCAAAAAAGATATCCCTTTTGAAGTGGCAAATACGGGAAAAATCATCTCTTTGGGTGATAAAACTATAGAGTTTTTAAGCACACCTTTTTTACATTGGCCCGACACTATGAGCTCTTACTTGCATGAAGAAAAAATACTCTTTAGCGGCGATGTTTTTGGAAGCCATTACTATGATGAACGTCTTTTTGATGATGAAGTCGGGGATTTTTCTTATGCATTTAAGTATTACTATGACCACATTATGCGACCTTTTAAGCAGTACGTTTTACAGGCTTTAAAGCTGTATGCAAAGTTTGATATCAAGACTATAGCACCTTTACATGGTCCGATTCTTCGAACAAATCCAGAGTTTTATATAGAAAAATATGCCTCTTGGAGTAGTGAAGCTAAATTTAGAAAACACACTTTTGGCAATAAAATGCTCTCTGTCTTTTATATGTCCAGTTATGAAAATACCCATAAAATGGCGCAAAGAATCACTGAGGGTGCGGACTCAGTAGATGGGATAATTGCGAGTATGTATGATCTGGCTTCTTTGGACGAGAACAATATGATCGATTTGCTTGAGGAATCTGATGCCATTATCGTCGGCTCTCCAACGATCAACGGTGACGCGGTCAAACCTGCTTGGGACTTGCTTGCATGTATGGCGTATTTGGAAAGTAGCGGAAAAGTCGGAGCTTCATTTGGCTCTTATGGTTGGACGGGTGAAGCGCCTGAAATGTTGCATGACCGAATGCGCTGGCTGAAATTTAGACTTCCGATAAAACCGATGAAAGTCAAACTCATTCCGACTGAAGAAGAGTTGGATCAATCATTCGCTTTTGGCGTTGAAGTCGCTGAAATCACAATGGGAAAAATGGTGGAGATGGAGATATGAAACTAGAACATAAAAAAATGTATGATGACCTTAATATACTTCTTGGCACTTACGCGATCAATGGATATGTAAAGTATATTTTAGCGCCGCATGTAGCGATGATATCTTTAGAAATGAATCATATGTATGAGGATTTGGGATTTAAAAGCAGAAGCGAGATGGGTCGTTTTATGATGAGAAACTTTCCAGAACTTGCAAAGCAAAAGCCAAAAGAGAAACTTTGGAAAAAGTTCTTGTACGAGTGTATTGATGCCGTCGCTCCTGCATGTGAAAATTGTGACGATCAGGCAACATGTTTTAAATGTATACTAAGTGAGCAAAGCGCATGATAACACCTTCAATCTCAACAACAGAACTCTATACACACATCCAAACGCTTTTAGACACAGATACTCCGCTTTTTATCCACGGAAGCCCGGGAATTGGAAAGTCTTATATTGTCGCTGATGTGGCAAAGAAAAATAACCTTGAACTCATCGATATCCGTCTCTCTCAAATGGATCCCGTCGATCTTCGCGGTGTCCCTTCGATCAAAGATGATCAGACTGTTTGGATGCCTCCTGTGTTTTTTCCAAAAGACAAAGAGTCTGAGGGAATTTTATTTTTAGATGAACTCAACTCCGCACCTCCCTCTGTGCAAGCGGCTATTTATCAGCTTGTCTTAAATAGAAAAATGGGTGAGTATGAACTTCCTCGTGGTTGGCGCATTGTGTGTGCAGGAAATAGAGTAAGCGATAGAGGCGTCGTTTTTCGTCTGCCATCACCGCTTGTAAACCGTATGGTACACTTACATGTAAGCGCAAGATTTGAGGATTTTAAACTCTTTGCAATTAAAGAAAAACTGCACCACTTCGTCATTGGTTTTTTAGGGTTTCGTCCTGATCTTCTCTCAACTGAACCACTCATAGAAGATGATGCAAATCCCGCATTTGCAACACCGAGAAGTTATCATATGCTCTCAAATATCCTAAAAGCAAATGAAAATATGAACCAAATAGCTCCCATCATCTATGGAACTATCGGTTACAGCTCAGGCATAGAGTTTACCTCTTATGTGAAAGTGTACGAAGAACTTCCTGATGTGGCTTCCATCTATGAGGGGATTTACCCCCAGATAAAAAAACAGCCCGCACTTTTGTACGCTCTTGTATCTGCTTTGGTGGAGTATTTTAATGGCTCAGATACTCATAAAGAGCATCTGTTTGCCTTTAGTGAGACTTTGCCAACGGAGTTTGGTGTAATGCTTATAAAGGATGTCATCATCAAAGATGAATCGATTGCGACACATAGCGTATTTGACAAATGGTTGGCAAAGTATGGCGAATATATCATCTGATTTTCTCATAAAATTAGAGAAAATCAGAGTTCAGTTTCTCTTTGACCATCCTTTTTTAAGTGTCTTAGCACTCTCACTGCCGATGCATTTTCGAAAAAATCCTCACGAAGCCTTTGAAACAAACGGTATAGCCATCTTTGTCGATGAAACTCTTTGTCAAACTATGGAAGATGAAGAACTCAAATACATCTACGCTCACACACTCTTACATGTTATCCTCAAACATGCATTTCGTATGAACGGACGCGATCATGGGATGTGGAATCGAAGCAGCGACATTGTTATCAATCTTTTACTAAGTGATTTTGAGCGAGTAGGGCAAAGACCTGAGCATGAAGTGCTGCTTGAGAAGTTTCGCGACAAAAGTGTCGAAGAGGTTTATAATATTCTCTATGAAGAAGATCAAGATGGTGAGGGCACGCCTGATGAGCAAAACCCAAAAGAAGAAAAACTCGATCTCATAGAAGAAGAGGGCGACACAGAATCCTTTCTTGAGGAGATAGATACGCTGATAGTTCAAGCCATGGGTTCGGCCAAAAAACAGGGAAATATCCCTTCATCATTTTTAGAAGTCATCAATGAAATCATCCGTCCTAAGATCGATCTTGAAACACTCTTACATACTTACATGAGTGAAAGTTTTTTTGATAAAGAGACAGATTTTTCCCGTCCAAATCGCAGATTTATCCATCAAAATCTTTATCTTCCTGGTTATAAATATGAACGTAATCGCCTCAATCTTTACATAGCTTTAGACAGATCTATGAGTATAAATAGGAAAGTTTTTTCCAAGTTTTTAGGGATTATCGATTCGGTACTTCGTATGAGCACAGACTTTAAGGTAACCGTCATCCCGTTTGATGAGAGTGTAGATGAGCAAAGAATAGTGACGTATGATGCTCAAAGTGCAAGACCGCCTGAGCTTGCATTTGAAAAAGGAAATGGTGGAACACTTTTTATGCCCGTGCTAGAGTATCTGAAAAAACATTTTGAGATGAACTCCATACTCATGGTGCTGAGTGATGGACTTTTCAAGATAGAACGTACACCTGAGATAAACACACTTTTTCTTGTGAGTCAAAAACAAAATATAAAAAGACTTGAAGCCTTTGGCGACGTCTTTTATTTTGATCTTTAAGATTTACTATGTATGAGTTAAACTATAAAGATGAGATAGAAGCGCTTCAAGAAGAGAGTAACTTTGAGGCACAAGGGGATCTGAAATATCTCTATCACGAAGATGATGAAGCAAGATTGCAGTGGGCATTTTACAGACCATCAGGTTCACATCCTGCGCAAGTAAGCGACAAAAATGTCATCGTTGCCATTATGGCCTTTAACCATTCACGTCTTCGTCCACTAGAGCGCTTTAATATTGTAAACCCACAAGTAATAGCCGATGAAAAACTACGCATCAAAATCCGTAACAGAAGCCGTATGCTTTTTCGTGCGATGGTGGATGATGATTTTAAAGAGCTTGTTGCAGTTTTGGAGAAATACCCAGTATTTATAGATTTGGCGTATGATCAGATGATAAACGGACGTATCTGGAATGAGTTTTACGCAGACCCCGTTTGCGCATCGACGTTTTTGGAACTTACACAAAAGAGTGCAGATGAAAAACTCATTGCCGGTTTAAAGAGAAGATTACAGCCTATAAAATCGTTTAATGTTGATGAAGCTAAAAGATATCTTGAACTTCTAAATCTTCAAGTACAAAACTTGCATAAGATCATAAAAGTACATTATGTCAAAGAGTTTGAGAGTTGGATGAGTCATATAAACCTTCATCCGCTTCAAAAGATTCTCTGGCAAAAGCAGATAAACCAATTAAAGGATTTGTGATGAGTGGAATGCTAAAAAGTGTTATGAAAGCTATATATAATTTGAGTGATGAAGATAATTATAATCTTTATGACGCGGATGATATCGCAGAATATCTTGGTTTAAACCTTGAAGTGGTAGAAAAAATCATCGAAACGCTTATGGACGCTGGATGCTTAAGTGAATGTATGAATCTTCATGATGACGGTATCCAGACTTACTGCTTAACAGATAAAGCGATCGATATGGTTGAAGTCGGATAAAGTATCTCGTACTGTCCCTTGATATTTCTCAATATGTTATGTATATCAAGGCAACTTATCAGTAGCAAGAAAATGAAAAAAGAAGAGTACACCCCGTTGAAACAGGGTGCAAGGGTTAAGTACGTTGAAAAGGTTTAGGCTAATCTTTTAGCGATCATCCCTATGCCCTCTGTCGTCATGTTTTTGGTTGCCATGATCATTACCTCGGCGGTCGTCTCTACGATCATCTCGGCGGTCGTTTCTATTGTCATATCCACGATCATCATGATGTCTTTCTTGGTAACGAGGAACATATTCATTTCGGTACCAGTCGTCATGTACAAATAAAACTCGCTCGTGGCAGGCATTATATTTGTGACAGTATTTATTCCAATGCTTGGACTGATATGGTGGAACACGTAGATAGATTGGCGCTCTGTTTCTTGAAACTCCACGATCAATAACCATTGGTTGAGCATAGATTACTCTTGGTTGTGGATAGTCACCGATGTTCAGTTGTCCATAGAAACCCGGCTGGCCGATGCTAAGGGAAACCCCAACATCAGCGGCCGATGCTGTGGTAGAAAAAGATGCAAGGGCAATTGCCACTGTTATAAGAAAACGTTTCATTATGACTCCTTTTATAATGATGATGTAGTGTAGCACATAAAATGATTATAAACATTTCTCTCTTAAATTTATATAATGCCAATTGATTTTAGAATTGGCAAGTGATAAGTATAATAAATGCTAAAATCTCTTTCATATCAGGAATAAAATGAATAGATATTTATATATTCATGAGGCAGAGAGCTTTTTATTATGGATGGATTAGAGTCAGTGCTTCTTGACACAAACGAGTGATAGAGGCGAAATCCTTTTTCTCTATCGCAGACTTTGGTATGATCCAGCTTCCTCCTACACATAAGACATTTGGCAGAGCTAAAAACTCTTTGACATTGCCAAGATTAATCCCGCCTGTTGGACAAAATCGCATATCAGCAAATGGACCGCCGAAGGCTTTGAGCGTCTCAACGCCGCCCACTGCAGTGGCCGGAAAAAGTTTACAGTGAAAAAATCCTCCATTTTGTACCATCATCACATCACTCGCAGTTGCGACACCGGGAATAAACGGGATATTAAGAGTTTTGGATATATCCATCAGTTCGGTGTTGATACCAGGACTAAAGACAAACTGCGCACCATGTTCTACCGCTTTTTTAAATCCTTCAAAATTGATAACAGTTCCTGCACCTACAGCCATTTGCGGGAGTTCTTTTGAGATAATCTCTATCGCTTCTAGTCCAGCTTGGGTGCGTAGAGTAATCTCCATAAGGTTGATGCCACCCTCAAGCAACGCGAGGGCTAGAGGAAGGGCATCTTCTACGTTATCGATGGCGATTACTGGTACGATCGGGGATATTTTCATTACATCATAAGCATTCATGCTCTCTCTCCTCCAGGAATATCGAAGACACAAGCACCTTCTTCGGCGCTGCTAATGGAGTTTCGGATGCTGACAAAAAGTTCTCGTCCAAAACCATGACGATTCGCAGAGAGATCAGGCTTACATGTAAGACGCTTTGCCAACAGTTCTTTATCGACTAAAAGTTCAACATGTCCATTGTTGACATCAAAACGTATCATATCACCATTTTCTATGATGCTAAGCACGCCGCCATCAAGCGCTTCGGGAGTCATATGAATGGCTGATGGGACTTTGCCTGATGCACCCGACATGCGCCCGTCTGTGACTATGGCGACTTTGTAACCTTTTTCTTGCAATACGCCAAGTGGCGGCATAAGACCATGAAGCTCGGGCATGCCGTTGGCTTTTGGACCTTGAAAACGTACAACGGCGATAAAATCTCTGTTTAACTCACCTTTTTTAAATGCTTCTTGAAGGGATTCCTGACTTTCAAAGACAAGTGCCTCAGTTTCGATGATGAGATGTTCATCTTTGAGTGCTGAGGTTTTGATAACACTTCGTCCGATATTGCCGTTAAGAAGTTTTAGACCGCCCTCAGAACTATATGGTACATCAACGCTTGAAACCACACTTGTATCTTTGGAAATTTTTGCACCCTCATTGAAATGAAGTTTACCATCAAGTAATGATGGTTCTACGACATAGCGATCAAGCCCTTTGCCTATTATTGTCTGGACATCGTTATGAATTAGTCCTGCATTTAAAAGTTGGTTTATTACAACACTCATCCCGCCGGCCTCTCGAAATGCATTCACATCGGCTTGTCCATTTGGATACATACGACAAAGCAGGGGAATCACTTTTGAGATCTGATCAAAATCATCCCATGTAAGAATAATACCAGCGGCTCTAGCCATGGCTATGAGGTGGATAGTGTGATTGGTCGATCCACCCGTTGCCATAAGTCCGATGATGGCATTGACCAAGCTTTTCTCATCGATCACTTCACCAATAGGAAGATAGTTACCTGAAACCTCAGTCATCGTCAAAATCTGCTTTGCGGCCTCTGCTGTGAGTGCTTCGCGAAGCGGAGTGTTGGTGTTAACAAAAGAGCTGTTTGGCAGTTGTAATCCCATCATTTCAAGTAGCATTTGATTTGAGTTTGCTGTGCCGTAAAAGGTACATGTCCCGCTACTATGGTACGACGCTGATTCAGCTTTTAAAAGATCTGCTTCGCTGACATTGCCTTTGGCAAACTCTTGACGGATTTTGGCTTTTTCTGAGTTGCTGATGCCTGAGGGCATTGGGCCTGCTGGAACAAAGACTCCCGGAAGATGTCCAAAGGAAAGCGCACCTATCACAAGACCTGGAACGATCTTATCGCAGACTCCAAGATAAAGTGCTCCGTCATAAACATTATGTGAAAGTGCGATAGCCGTCCCCATAGCGATATTATCTCGGCTAAAAAGGCTGAGTTCCATGCCTGGTTGAGACTGGGTAACACCATCACACATCGCAGGCACACCTCCTGCTACTTGAGCCATTGCTCCTGCGTCATGCAGAGTTCGTTTGATAAGAGCAGGATAAAGTTTGTATGGTTCATGCGCTGAGAGCATATCGTTGTAGGCAGTGACGATGGCGATGTTTGGCGTGATGAGAGCTGAGAGTGAAGATTTATCTTCAGCGTCCATCGGCGCCATTGCATGCGCTAGATTGCTACATCCGAGTTTTTTTCTATTGACTCCGTGAGTTTTGGCATCACGGATACGCTGTAGATAGATGCTGCGGCTTTGAAGGGAACGTTCTTGTATCTGCGTGGTTACACGTTGGATGATCTCATTCATGCGAAATATACCTCAATCTCTTTGGTGTGTTGTTTTAAAATGGAACGAATCGGCATAGCAAAGATGTCATCACCCTCCATCGCCTCATTATAAACTTCTAGTTTTGAATTTCCCTGAAAATGCAGATAGATTCGATTACTTGAGAGAATAGCTTTTAGTGTAAGACTCATTCGTGTATGTGGAGCAGTTGTCGGCTCTATAGCTATGCAAATCTTATCAGTTGTATATGCTTCATTTAGTCTTGGATTATTTGGAAAGAGGGAAGCTGTGTGTGCGTCATTTCCCATTCCTAGAACAATCACATCAAAAGGAGAGAGTGAAGATTGAATCTTTTGAGAACACTCTGCTTCTGCGCTAAGAGCGTCGTAGTTATCAATAACCATTCCTACAAAAGTGGCTTTTGAAGCATAGTTTTGCAGGAGTGTTTCACGTATGAGCTTTTCATTACTTTCATTGTGACTAGGAGCTACCCATCGCTCATCGCAAAGACCGATAGTGACATTTTCCCAAGGAATATCTATCTGACTGAGTGCAGAAAAAAGTTTTAATGGTGTTATCCCGCCTGAGACGAGCAGGGTTGCACTCCCTTTTTGTTTGATAGCACAAGTGAGGTCTTCAGCAATGGTGAGCGCAAGTTTTAATGCAAGCTCACTGTCCTTTCTAAACTCATGAAAATGAATGTTACTCATGCCAACTTCTACCATCTCGTGCAACGAGTTCAACTGCGGCGGTGGGTCCATCGGTTCCTGCACTATAGCTTTTCATTGAAACGATATTCTCCTTCCAACCGCTTATGATGATATCAGCCCATTTCCATGCTGCTTCAACTTCATCAAGACGCATAAAAAGAGTGGGATTACTGCGAATCACATCGAGCATCAGTCTCTCATACGCTTCAGGTTTTCTTGGTTCGTTCATGGGAGCATTGAGTTCTAGATCAACTTGTTGCAGACGCATCTGTTCACTCAAACCGGGGATTTTATTCATGAGTTTGAGTTGAATACTCTCTTTTGGCTGCAAAGAGATAACCAGTTTGTTATCCGAGATACAACGACCCTTATTGGCAAAAATAGAGTAGGGCACTGACTTAAACTGGATAATGATCTCTGAATTTCGGTTACGTAATCTTTTGCCACTGCGAAGATAAAATGGAACACCATTCCAGCGCCAGTTATCGATGTCAACACGGATAGCCGCATAAGTTTCAGTCGTGCTCTCAGCCATCCCATCACCCTCGCGATAACCCGGAACAGCTACGCCGTTACTTGAGCCTTTTGCGTACTGGGCACGTACTGTTTTTTGTTCAATATCTGATACACTCATATGGCGCAGTGATCTAAGGACTTTCACTTTTTCATCACGAACACTGTCAGCGTCAAGTGAACATGGCGGCTCCATAGCAACAAGACACAGCAGTTGCATCAAGTGGTTTTGAATCATATCGCGCATCGCGCCGTAATCATCATAATAGCCCCAACGTCCCTCAACTCCTACACTTTCAGAAACGGTTATCTGTACGTGATCTATATTGCTCGCATCCCATAAGGGCATAAAAAATCGGTTGGAAAAGCGTAGTGCCATAATATTTTGAACAGTATCTTTTCCAAGGTAATGATCGATGCGATAGACTTGAGATTCTTTAAAATATTTTAGAACTTCGACATTTATAACTCGTGATGATGCAAGATCCCTTCCGATAGGTTTTTCAAGGACGACACGAGAACTTTTTGTAATAAGCTTCGTAGTGTTTAAAGCCTTACAAACAGCTCCAAAAAAGCTAGGTGAAGTGGAAAGATAGTTAATTCTCTCACGATCAGGAAATTCATCAAGAACTTTTTTAAGAGTGCCGTAGCTTGTTTCATCTCCAAGATCGAGTTGGACGACGATAAGATGTGCTTTGAAGTTTTGAAATTTCACTTCATCAAATACATCTTCGGCTAAAAACTCCTGAAGTTTTATTTTGACAAGCTCACTATGCTCATCAAGGCTCATAGAAGAGCGTGTAATGGAGATGATTCGGCTTTGATGATTGAGATAGCCATCGTTAAAAAGGTGATAGAGGGCCGGCATAAGTTTACGAAAAGCCAAATCTCCATGACCGCCAAAAATAATAACATCACATAAATTTTCTATTTCACTCATAAATACTCTTTTATTATATAAATTTTTACCATTGTACTCTCTTCTATAGCCGAGACTATCAAAAAACGATTAAAATTTCATCAATTTTTATGATGATCTTTTGCATAATGAGCTGAACCTAGCAATGCTGTCTCGGGGTTGAGAGATAGTTTGATCGGCATTGATTGGAGCATCTTCGAAAAACGTCCTTTGTTACAAAACGCTTTTAAAAATGTTTCACTTTGCATAAAAGGCAAGATTTTTGGAGCGATTCCGCCTCCGATATAAACTCCTCCCAAAGAGAGTGATTTTAGTGCTAAGTTTCCAGCCTCAGCTCCATAGATCTCGACAAATAAACGTAAAGTCTCAACACAAAGTGGATCATTTTTCTCTAAAGCATATTGGCTGATAAGCGCACTTTTATCTTTATTTGAACCTATTTTTGTAATCGAGTCTGGTTCTTTGGCAAACTCTGAAGCCACTAGAAAATCATAGATATTGGCAATCCCAGGCCCCGAAAGAATGCGCTCATAGCTTACATGTAAGGGATAATGTTCTCTTAGCCAAAGTAAAAGTGTATCTTGCTGCGGTGTTAATGGTGCAAAATCGCTGTGGCCGCCTTCAGAAGAGATTGGATGATAACTTAGTCCATTAAAATAAAGTATCGCTTCTCCAAGACCTGTTCCAGCCGCTATCACAGCGAAATTACCTTTTTTAGTTTCTGCAGAAACATTAAGATTGATAAATTCATCATCGCGAAGATAGAGCATCCCATATGCAGTTGCTTCGAGATCATTGAGAAGATAAATATTGCTAATTTTTAACAAATTTTGAAGATCTGTTGTTGCTATTTCCCAAGGAAGATTGGTTGTGCGGCATTTTCCATCGATAATGGGTCCTGCAATACCAAAACAGGCAGTCGTAATTTTTATATCTGGAACTTTTGCCAAAAACTCATGTATCACATCAGAAAAACTTGCATAGTTTTGACTTACAAATTGATGCTGAAGTTCAAGCATAATTCCCTCTTGTGAGCTCTTATAGAGCGCAAGATTTGTCTTTGTTCCACCGATATCGCCGGCTAATATCATAAAAATTCCTTTACTTTGGGGATGATAAATAGATAAATGCATGGATAAACTGCTCATGTGTCACTTCTAAAGAAGCATGATAAAACTCTTCCCAAGCTTCTCTTCGTGCTTCATCATAATTTGCTGAGCCATTTTTACTTTCCCACAACATTCTCACAGCATAACCGATAAGAACATCGAGGATAATATCATCATCGATGCGTAAATCTGGGTTTTCTTTGAACAATTTGGTTAAACTCTCAATCGCTTCGATGTTTAATTGTCGGTATTCAGGTGCTTCTATACTTTGAAGCAAATCTTCCACACCGCGGGAAAAACTTTGTTCTCCTGCAGTAGATGCAAGTGTGTGTTCTGTGCCAAGTCGACTTTGAATATTGTATTTATCTCCGATTACCAGAGCATTACATTGGTGAAGCATATGCCAGACATCTTTGTAAAAATGGGGTGAAAGACGGCTGAGCATCCCCTCATGTCTTCTCCACTCATTCCAATCCTCAATCGTACTATTTTCATTCTTTGAAGAACTCATCGTCTGTGCATGGAGGAGTAAAATCCCTGAGCTATGTAAGTTTTCCTGATGAATTAGCTCTGATGTTTCATGCGTAAATGCCTTTAAGATAGAACGGATACGATTAAAAATATCATGTGGCGCTAAACTTAGTAGTCGCTCATACGCATCTCCTATAGGAAGATCTTCCTCTCTTGCGATACGTCCTACAAGAAGTTGCACAAAATACCAAGTACGTAAAGTATTCATATCCTTAAAAAGCTGAGGTTCACTGCGGATAAGGTGTCCTAGATGCATGATAACTTCTTGTGTCAATATTCCCTCTGCACGGTTGTTTCCACAGGATTCATTGATAACTTTTACGATGGCAGAATTTTCAGAAGGTTTTGATAAGGTCGCATTTTCACTATAAGCACGCCCTACAGCAAGACGTTTTTGATGGATGATAATATCAAGAAGAGCATCTTCAAGACGATCATCATATTTCCCTAAAGCTGCGCCCATAAGACGCACATTTGTCCAGTCAAGTGCCAATGCCGCTGATTCATAAAGTGTATCAGCTTCTTGGACTTCTATATGAAGATCATTTAAGTTTAGTCCATGTATATCATCAATTCGCTCAACACTTGCAGTACTTAAAAGTTGTCGAAGAGGACCGAGTTTTATGGTCATAGAATTACACGATCCATTTTGAAAATCATGTAAAAGTCTAAGAACTTCTTTATTTCTTCCCTCTTGAAGCATATCCTCTCTTACTAAAAATGGTAATATCGGTTGTCCTGGCTGATCCCAGTGCGTCGTCAAAAACTTCAAAGATGAGCGAAATCTTTCAACAAGAAGGGTGTTATCATAGCTAAAATAAAAACCTCTTGGATTGAAATAGTAAGGAAGAAAGAGAATCTCTTCATGAGAGAGAATATGTAGTTTTGCTGTTGTGATGGTTCTTGCCGCCAACAAAGGTCTTCCGCTCAGTCCCAATTTATCGTTTTTTCCAAGCTGGGTATGTGCGAGTGAAAGCATTGATGCGTGCATAATTTGGATGGGTTTTAGTTCTTCAATAGTTTCACTCATGATTCCAAGATTGAGAAGCTGCTGTTTGACACTTTCGTTTTGGGCTAAGATGCAAACAAGTGGATGTGTAGTTCGTTTTTGACCTATTCGCTCACGACGGCGTAAGGGATCAATGTCGCTAGGACGAAGGAGTCCATCTTGAATCATATCGGAGAGCATAAAGAGACTTTGTGCCCAAACAAGAGGAAGATTTTCATTTGCAACTCGCTCTTGTGAAGAGGGATTTTCCTTTTCGGCATCGATGAGCTCTTTTGGAACAATGTAGAGTTCAGGGAGTAACTTCACTTCCTCGCGCTCTATAAACAACGGTTCTAGCTTTTCTCTCCAGTGCGTGATTGCTTCACTATCTTCACGCATATGTGCATCAAGTAGCAGATAGGTAAAAAAGAGAGGCCATTCGGATTCAATATGTTGAAATGTTTGCAATTCTGAAGGCTCATAATGCAGACGTGAATGATCTTCGATACTGCTTTGATGACCGTCAAGCAAAAAGCGTTTACAGCCATAACGGCCTGAGAGTTTTTTGATAATTTTAGAGAGTGTTTTGTTTACTAAAAGTTCATCTTCAACAGCGTAAGCGGGATAACCGATGATACTAAGGAGCGCGGCATCGGTTTCTTTAGAATTGGACTCACGCGGTAAAAGTCCTTGAAGCGTCAAACGAGAACGAGCGATATCACTTGGTACTACATGTATGAGTGCTTCTTGACTTGCAACATTACCATAAAGGTTAAATCCGCTCATCGCTTCAAGTGCCGCTTTTGCCATACCTACAGAACTACAGTTGATCTCGGTACCTCCGGAGTTTATCTTGTTTCCACGTTCCCAAATTCCATAATCGGGAGTACAGTATGTGCGGCTGATATAGTGAACGAGATTTTGAACGAAGTTGACCTCATCGAGAGTATAGATAAGACGCAAACCTGAAGCGATCATCTGAGCCATCATAAGAAGAAAGAGCGAAGTTGCGTCAAGCTGTAGATGTCCCCATTCATGATCGCCTACGACGGCTAAGCCTGTTGATGTCCCATATTTTGCATGTAGTGCATCACCTTGGTTAAGGGTATTTTTGAATTTCTCAACTCTATCTGATTGACGCATCATGGCCACGAGCAGGCCTCGCATCAGTTTGACGACACTTTGACTTAGAGAGTAACTGCGGCAATGGTCTGGATTGTATTTGCGATACGCTAAGGCTAACCCCCAGACACTCATAATGCTGTAAACATTGTCTCTAACCCAAGCGTCAGTGTAATCACCATGAGCATTAACCGCTGTACTAGCAGGAAGCAAACCTGTGATGGGGTCTTGTCTTGAGAGAATTATTTTATTTATAGAGTCATAATGGCGTTCAAGCGAAATATACATTTCATCTAAATTCATCTTATAAAGCCTTTTTGATCGGGATTGATACCAATTGCGTTATCCTACCCGATTTCAGACCTAAGAGTCCAGATAAAATGGATGTTTTTTAAACAATCAGCTCATACATATGCGTTATTTAAACGAGTAAAAGCTCTATATCACTTTGTTCTTTTGGCGTCAGGGCAAAGTCAAAGATAGAAAGATCCTCTCGCATATGTTTGGATGAAGAGGTGCCAGTAAGTGGAATGATACCTATCTGTATTAAAAAACGAAAAAAGATTTGAGCAGCTGTTTTGTTGTACTCAACACTGAGCGTTTGCAGTAGAGGATGGCTTAAAAGGTGAGGGTTTGCAGTCAAAGACCAAAAACTTTGATAGGTGACATCATGTGTCAAACACCATTCTCGTAACTCTTTATCATATCCGCTATCTGCATAAAATCGATTTTGTAAGATGCTCGGTTTTATTTGTGCTTCATCGTAAAGTTTTTGAAGCACTTCAAGATCATAACAGTTGCTGATTCCAAGGCGGAGCGCTTTTTTTTGATTGTAGATTTCTTCCATAGAACGCCAAACTTCTAAAAGATTTGAAAAAGGAAACAGGGGAGAATGCAAGATCAATCCATCTACATACTCTGTTTGTAAGTTTTGCAGACTTTTTCTAAAAGATTGAGCTACCTGTTGGCTAAGTGAACTATTTTTATCATAAGGGATATTGTTTGGATCTTGTCCGCTAAGTGGAGTAAACTTTGTTTGTATATAAAGTTTCTCACGCTTTATTCCCTCTTTTTTTAGTTCTGCTAAAGCTTTTCCTATACCAGCTTCTTGGTAATGTTTTGGTTGGCATGCGGTGTCAATGCCCAAAAAACCTTGATGTATAGCTTCTATGACAAGTGCAGCAGTATGTTCTTTTTTCCAAGCTGTTCCATATATAAGTGATGGTATTTGTGTCATAAGAGTTCCTTTTTTTGTAATACTATCTAAAAAGAGTCTAAAGAGGAAATCATGTAACTTTTCTCTGATACACTTTGCTTTTAAATAAAAAATTGGGTAAATAAATGAAAAAAATTTTGACATTATTGGGTGTAGTTGTTCTTGCCGTGGGTGCATATATTGTTTGGCATGTCGTTTTAAATTACAGATTTGAAGAGATTAGCAAAGATAAAGTTTATAAATCAAGATTGATAAGTCCAGATAAATTAGGCGGATATTTAAAAGAGTATAAGATCAAAACAGTGATAGATCTCATAGATCCAATTCGACATGATAAATTGGATAATGGAAGACAAGCAAATATAGATGCAGAAGCTGGCGCTGTACAAAAATATAATGAAGAACACCATACTAATGTCGTACATGTAAATATTCCCTCAAGTCAAATTCCAACAAAAGAAACATTGAGCAAATTTTTTCAAGTCCTAGATAATAATGCAAGTTATCCAGTTCTCATACATTGTTACGATGGAACAGGCAGAGCGCCACTATATAGTGCGATTTATAGAGTGGAATATGAAAAATGGAAAAATGCGGATGCCAGAGCAAAAACAAGAGTTATAGTTGAAGGGTTTGGATACAGAAGCAGTTTCGCTGATGGAAAAGGAAAGGGCGACTTCCTAATGCACTATAAACCTCGCTCGGATGGCAAAGATGCAACAATCAATCAATTGAAGGATCATTAATTTTAGAAAATTTTAGAAACTGCTCAAGAGTTTTGAGTGAACTTTTTTCATTGAACTCTTTTGTTGCAGTCGTGCCTATCTCTCGAGAAAGCACAACAGCACCAAGCTTGTTAAACTGCTGTCTCATCGCAAGAATTACTCCACTACAGTCGCTCAGGCTGTGTGAGCAGAGCAGGATGATTCTTTCATTAAATAACACTCTAAAATCCTTATCAGCTCTTGAGATCCAAGCGATTGCATTTGAGAGTACTGGCGGAATAGAGCCATTATATGTGGGAGCAACAACGATATAGGAGTTTACCTCCTTCATCTTTTCCATCAAAGTATAGATTTTTTGTGGCATGCCCTCATTAACTTCAACATCCATATCATACAAAGGAAGTTTCAATTGCATAAGATTTATTATCTCTGCTTCTGCCTTTAACCCGATAAGCATCTGCTGTAAAACATTTGCCAATTTTAAATTTTCTCCTGAACTTGCGAGTAAAATAAGTGTTTTCATAGGCTTATTACTTTTGTTCAGGATTAAAGACTTTACCTAAATCTATAGGAAATGGAAAAACTATTGTATTGGTTTTGTCGTTAGAAATATCACTCATTGTTTGGAGATAACGTAGTTTTATTCCCAGTTCATTTTTGGCTAGTATTTCCGCTGCTGCGAGTAGATTTTCACTCGCTTCAAGTTCGCCTTTTGCATTGATAACTTTAGCTCGGCGTTCACGTTCAGCCTCGGCTTGTTTTGCGATGGCGCGAATCATACTCTCGTCAAGGTCGATGAGCTTGATCTCGACATTTGCAATTTTAATTCCCCATGCATCCGTCCTTTTATCGAGTATCTCCTGAATGGCAGAGTTAAGACGTTCACGTTCTGCTAGCATCTCATCGAGTTCATGTCCTCCAAGCACTGAACGTAGAGTTGTTTGTGCAAGTTGACTGGTTGCATTGAAAAAATCTTCTACTTGTATAATTGCTTTTTCTGGATCGATCACACGAAAGTACACAACAGCGTTTACATGTACCGAAACATTGTCATGCGAAATGACATCTTGAGAGGGAACATCAAGAACGATGGTACGAAGATCAACTCTGACCATCTGTTGAACAATAGGAATAAGGATGATAAGCCCTGGTCCTTTGACGCCGGTGAAGCGACCGAGCGAAAAGATTACTCCACGTTCGTATTCTCTTAAAACGCGTACAGAGGTTGCTAAAAAAGCAACAACAAATAGAACTATATAGACTCCGATGATCGGTACATTAATAAACATGACTTACTCCTTCAATGGTTTTACTTCTAAGACAAGATCACTCAGTCCAACAACTTGGACACTCTCTCCAACACGTAGTTTTACCTGACTCGTAGCACTCCATATTTCTGCGTGACATAAGACATGATAGCCCGCATCAGTTACATCTACAACTTGCCCTTTTAAACCTATCATCTCATCTAATCCTACGACTACTTTTATAAAACGAGATTTTAAATATAGCCGTATTAGCATAATAAAAAATGCAAGACTGACAAGACAAAAAGCTACCACGAGGGGAATAGTATCTGCGTTAAAGAGTAAAATGGAACCAACAGTAAAGGCAATGACTCCACCGATCCCTAAGATTCCAAATCCGATAACAAAAACCTCTAAGATCATAAAACTCATACCTACTACAATGAGTAATAATCCGACATCATTCAAGGGATCTACACTCTTTATCTCTACACCAGTAGAAGCGGCAAAAAGTGAAGATAAAGTAAAAAGTAACAGTGGAAGCAGACTTTTCATAACCGTAATCCTTTAATAACTCTCAAACAGATTTTGAATTTTAGAAATATCATGAGTACTAGAATAAAGCGATTTAGCTTCACTCTTTCTTATTTGTTCTTCAAATGTTAAAACACTGTTTTTATTTTGATACAGTATGCCAAGGGGCATCGGCATCACTTCAAAAGCTTTTTGCAAAGCTCCGTTAAAATCACTGCTCTCATAAGCCTCATCAAGAGTATATGTGTTTTCCTTAAACCAATGGTAAGTGTTTGTTTTGTTAAAAGTAACACAAGGTTGAAAGATATCTACAAGTGCGTAACCGTGATGCATAAATGCGGCTTTGAGTACCTCTTTTGCATGTTGGACGTTACCTATACTGACTCTTGAGACAAATCCAGCTCTCAGAGAAAGTGCGACTGCAAGTGGATTGAAAGGCTCATTTGAGACGCCGTTTACTTGTACTTTTGTCTCAAAACCCTTTTGGCTTGTAGGCGAAGCTTGTCCCTTTGTCAGGCCGTAGACCATGTTGTTATGCACGATATGGACGATGTTAACATTGCGTCTAATGGTGTGTATAAAATGGTTTCCGCCCTCTCCGTACATATCGCCATCACCGCCCTCAGCTATGACACTCAGTTGCGGATTTGCCATTTTGATGCCCGTCGCGGCGGGAAGTGCTCTCCCATGCAAGACTCCGAACATATTGGTATCTACATAATAGGGTGCTTTCGCGGCTTGTCCGATGCCCGATACTATGACCGTATTATACTTGTCTACATGTAATTCTTCAAGTACCTCTTTTATAAGTTTTAAGATACCAAAGTTTCCGCATCCCGGACACCATGCGACATCAACATTTTCTCTATCAAACAGATGACTCATGACAACTCCTTTAGCGATTTTTCTATCATACTTGCAAGCTGATCGGCAAAGAAACTAAAACCGTTGGATTGAAGTATCTTATCGTCTACATATACGTCATGAAGTTTGAGCTGATCGGCAAATGCACTGTCTGCATTGTTTTCTACGACGATCTTGTATTTGTAGCCATTTAAAACACTCAACTGCTTAGGGCTTAGTGGATGCACCCAAACAAAGTGTATATGCTCCAGACGTTTATCATCCAGTCTCTCCAGTGCCTCACCAATGGCACCTTTGCTTGAACCCCAGCCGATGACGGCAATCTCTCCCTTACCCTTACATGGTGGAGCAATAGCTTCACGACTAAGTTCATCATTTTTACGCGTACGCTTATCGACCATCTGTTTGCGCATCTTGTACTCTTCGGTAATCTGTCCGCGCTCATCATGTTCATCTCCCACCGCGCAGATGAGTCCCTCTCCAAAACTAGGAATCGCTCTTGGACTTATACCGTTTGGAGTGTCTGCATAACGCTCATAATCTTCAGCACTTTTTGTAATGTATCTGTGCTGTTTATAAGATGAAAAATCTACATCGCCTATCATAAAAATAGAATCTGCAAGATACTGATCGCTTAAAACAATAACGGGTATCTGGTACTTGTCAGCTAATTCAAAAGCAAGATAACCATAGTCAATGCACTCTTCTAATGATCCGGGTGCGAGTACCACACGTGGAAATGGCCCGTGCCCAGAGTAAAGAGCCAAGTTTAAGTCTCCCTGTTCTGTTCTTGTAGGCAGTCCTGTGGCAGGTCCAGGACGTTGTGCAAGGTAGATGACCGCAGGTGTTTCAGTCATGCCAGAAAGACTCAGAGCTTCACCCATAAGAGCAAATCCTCCGCCTGAAGTCGATGTCATCGCACGCGCACCGCCGTACCATCCGCCAAGAGTCATCATTAAAGAGGCTATCTCATCTTCACTCTGTTCTAGGGCAATGTCAAACTCTTTTGACATCGCTGCCATAAAGTTCAAGACTCCCGTTGATGGCGACATTGGGTAAGCAGTTATCATATTACATCCGCCGGCTAAAAAACCAAATCCACACGCAGTCGTGCCATCCATAAGATGAAGCTTTTCTACCTCTTTGAAATCTATTTTTGGCAACTTTGGAAGTGTCAAATTTTCAATTTTACGTCCTGTTTCGTAACCAACTTCTGCTACTTCTTTATTTGCACTTTCATCTTTGAAGTGTTTATCAATGCTTTGAAATAAAGGAGTTTTATCGATACCTAGTAACCCAAAGAGTAAACCCGCCATATAAGTATTTCCATACTGTGCATTGCCAAACTTTTTGGCACTCTCTTTCATGGCAACTGCGATGACATTAGAGTTATTATTGCTAAAACTTTCATCTGCTAAAATAACAGTACCTTGATGCCATCTCTCTTTCATGTGTCCAAGTGCTAGAGTATCCATTGCAATGGAGATATCTACTTCCCAGCATGGAGCTTGCACAGGGAAGTTTGCGATGCGAATTAAAGTGGTGTTACTTCCGCCGCGTACACGAGACATAAATTCTTTTGTCGTAAACACATAGTAGCCACTTGCCTTAAAAGCGTTGCTGAGTATCTTTTCTAGGGTGTCTAACCCAAGACCCGCCGCACCGCCTATCAAAATAGAGATACTGACTTGATGCGTAATGTCTGCAAACTTTCTTTCATCTGATGATATCTTTAGGGATGAAGTAGGTGTAGAAAATACCCTTGGCATTTCATTGTCTATATTCGCACTGCTGATTATGCTATTTGGTTCGTTCATATCTAAGGCAACTGTCTGCATCTTTTCCTCTCCTAAATTTCCCCAACTAATCTTCCCGCCGTAATATCCAAGTATGATAACATTGAGTCCTGTCAATAAAACGATAGCGTGATATACGATGCTTTGTGTGTTGTAACTGAAAATTACATTTGAATCTGCTAAATAGATTTCTATGGCTATAACGCCCAATATAAGAGTTATCGTTGCTACGATAAGTTTGACTACAAAAGGCCTTTGAGTTGAAAGATTATAATTAATCCACCAGCTGAGTACCCCCGGTATCATGGCGACAAATCCCATAACAGTTGCAATAAACAATGCATAAAATACAAGAACGGCATATATCTCTTTGAAAGTGTTCAAAAACGCTATATCAAATCCTGTAGCAAAAAGATGCAATGCAATGGGAAAGTGGATGGTCATAGGATGAGGATGGTATTTTTTATAGAAGATTCTTAGATCTGTTCTAAAATCTTGCGGGGGAAGTAGCTCTTTTTTTGTGGTAGGTTCTTCGCTTTGCAAGGTTGCCACGACTGGGAATTCCTTAAAGACTTCATCTCCATGGGGCGCGCCGGCAAGTGCAGAGGTAAGATCTACTCCCGCACTGTGTATTCCTTGATGCTCTCCCTCTTGCCAAAAAGAGCTTTGGGTCACATCATACACTATACTTTTATATGCAATATAAGCTCTGGCACCATTTTTACCATCATACGACTTCAGTTCACTTACGGTCATCATAATGTCCTTGAAAAAGTTATTAGATCATTATGAGGGCGTACGCTCATTTTCCTGCATAACATCAACATAGTCACACACTTCATTATCTTCATTGCAAACTTGTGCATATCCTGTAAGCGGGTCATTTTCTATAGCGGCAAGATTATCTGAGACAAACTGCCAGTTTATGAGTTTCCACCAATTTTCAAGATAATCAGCTCTGCCGTTACGATAGTCTATGTAATATGCATGTTCCCAGACATCACATGTAAGCAAAGGTACAAGTTCATGGCGCAATGGATTGTCCGCATTTGAAAACTCTGCAATAGAGAGATCTCCTTCTTTTGTTAAGACAAGCCATACCCATCCAGAGCCAAAAAGAGCTGCAGCCTTTGCTAAAAACAATTTTTTAAAATCATCTTCTGAACCAAAAGCCTTGATGATCATATCTGAAAGTTCCACGGAACAAGAGGTGGCATTTTTTGATAGTCCATGCCAGTAAAAATCGTGGTTGTACACTTGAGCGGCATTATTGAAAATTGCACCCCCAGCGTATTTGATGATATATTCTAAAGGTTTATCCGTATAATCGCCACCTTCGATAAGGGCATTTAGCTTGTTAACATAACCAGCGTGGTGTTTACCGTGATGGTAAGTTATCGTTTCAGAGGAAATATATGGTTCTAATGCTGTCTTTTCAAAAGGCAGCGACATTAGTTCAAACTTCATTTTACACTCCTTAATATATAAGTTTCGGTTATCATCGTAACAGAAAAAAAATAACAATTTGCAAAAAATATTGAACTAGTTCCTGAGATTAGTTTCGTTGACCATGTTGGAAGTTATTTTTATCATCAGAATTACTATTTCCATCATCAGATTTACGATCATTATTTCTGACATTTTTGTCATCTGGCTTACGATCATTGGTTCTGAGGATTTTTTCATCTGGCTTGCGGTCATTGTTTTTGAGAGTTCTATCATCAGGCTTTTGATCTCTAATAGTTTTCTCATCTGGTTTACGATCAACGTTTCTGATAATTTTATCGTCAGGCTTACGATCATTGGTTCTGAGGATTTTTTCATCTGGCTTACGGTCATTAGTTTTGAAAACTCTGTCATTTGGTTTACGGTCATTGTTTTGAATAATTATGCGCTGAGTTTGTGGTTTGTTGTAGTTTATTGGATGTGGATTATTCGGGCGCCAGTCATTTTTCCAAGAGATATTTTTTTGATTCGTGTTGATTTTTCTGTGTGTATAAAAAGTATTATATCTGGGTACATTAATATAAACATCATGATGATACCAATCAAAGCTGCTCCACATAACATCTCTAACTGCGATTCCAAGTGAAAATCCAAAGAACATTCCCGGTGCCATATAAAAAGATGATGGATAATAATAAAACGGCGCATATCCAGGATAAAACCATGATCCGTAAACTCGCATCGGATCATATACCGGTACATAAACAGTATCAGCAAAGGTCGGCTGGATAATAATCGTTCTTGTTCCTTGATCATCTTCTTGCGTGATTATTCTTTGTTTTTGCGAACTTGTAAGATTCCCGTTTTTTTGAGCTTGCAAGCGTAAACGTTGTACGCTGTCCATGACCATATCTGGCTCGTCTAAAAAAGCATCTCCCAGCTCTTGAACCCAAGAAGGATATTGATCCATCATATCAAGAACTTGAGGAAATGCTACAAGTGAGGTGACACTCGGATCCCAATCATTGGACGCGGCAGCTTGGACTGCGTCTTCTCCTTGCAAGTCAGAGTTGTGTCTTGACCACTCCACGGCCTCTTGTACTTCCTGCGGATAAGTTGACGCCATCAAAATTTGCGAAAGCAAAGAGTCAGGGTAGAGCGCTATTGGAGCCATTGTCTGATCTAATCGTTGCTGTGAAGGTGCATAAGATGATGCCATAAGGATCAAGGGTAAAAATACCAAGAGTAAAAAGATTTTTTTCATAATAAACTTCCTTAGTTAAGATATTAACAGATAATCATATCCTAAGTCAGGCAAATAAATTATGAAGAAAAATCAATCTTTTTTTAGAGAGTTTTTTAGTTCACCGAGTTGGGTTAATTGGTCTATTTGCATCTCTTCAAGTTCAACAACTCTTTCCCATTGTTTGGATAAAAAATGATCCAATTTATCATGCAGATGACGGATCTCTATCTCTGCTTTGAGATTTACTTGATAATCATGTTCAGATCGTATTCTGTCTTTGGCAGATTGGCGATTTTGGCTCATCATAATGATAGGTGCTTGGATAGCAGCGATACATGAGAGGATGAGATTTAAAAGGATAAAAGGGTAGGGGTCAAAAATAGTGTTGTGAGAAAAAAACAGATAGCTGTTAAACAAAATCCAGATAATAAGAAACATAAAGAAGCTTATAAGAAAAGTCCAACTACCTCCAAAATCAGCGATTTTATCAGCCAGTTTTTCACCGATTGTTCGATCATCTTCTATCTCTGCTTCAATATTTTCAGAGATGAGTTCATGTTTTTCTAAACTATGAATAACCTCTTTATCAAGTTCAGAAACATCTCCATTTTCATCTTTTATCAACTCTTGTAAATGTTTATTTTTATAGAGCAGAAGATCATTTTTGCAGATGTAACAATTTTCTGACCACTCAGAAAAGTCTGTTTTAATGAGTTTGGCGATATCTTCTCTCACTAAGGGAGCAGGTATTACCTCTTTTTTGGAAAAATCTTTTTTACATACGATACATTGATAGTTATTTTTTTGCATCAATTACCCTGATATCTTTTCATCTTGAGATACTCACGCCTATACCAATTTTATTGATGTAAGTATTATAATCGATAAGGCTCTCACCATAGCCGCTAAAAGCTTTAATATAAAGAAAGAAGTTGTCTTTTTCATTGAGCGGATAACTGTAACTAAAATCTGCTGCCGCGTGACTGTTGAAATTTGAACGAAGGAGCAAAGTAAATAGGTTTTTATCCCAAGGTAATGAAAATTTTACACTCCCATGTCCGAGATAATCCAGCAGTTTTGGATTGTAGTCTTTAACATCCGGCAATCTAGTCCAAAATTCAAATTCTGTAAAAAGATTTTTGTATTGTGTAGAAACTGTTGCATCAACATAGTTCCAAGAGCGTTCATTTGTTCCACCTTGCCCATTTGACTGATGGGCGAGTCCAAGTTTAAGTGACTTTATAAATTTTGCATCACTGCTTAGGGCTGTGGGGATAGTTACAAAAAGTTCAGGATTATAATTTGATTCGCGAAAATACGCAGAACTTCCATAGGACTGCCAAAAAGATTTTTGTGTATATCCAAGACTATAGATCTCGTTAAAGTTTAAAAGGTTTGCTGCAAAATCAAATTTGACACTGAGTTGAAACTCTGTTTCTATGTTATTGGAAGTTTCATTATTGGTATTTGGATATTGGCCATTTGTTCTGTAGCTAAAAGGAAGAAGATAATTGGTTTTATAAGTTTTGAGATTATATAAAGATTGTGTCATCTGTCTCATCGTTGTATCTGTCTCACTGTCTACCGTATCGAGCAGATAATAAAGCTTTTTACTCTCTTTTTTTATCTCATGATTTGAATCAAATGAAGTGGATTTATAAGCAAATGATGCAGAACTTTTATACCATTCATATGCCTTCTGCTGGTCTTTTTCACATCCAAGACCATTTTCGTACATGTATGCTACATAATACGCAGCATCGGCATCATCTTCTTTCTCTGCCAAGGCTTTAAAAGTTTTAAAAGAGTTTGCATAATCACCTTTTTTATAGATATCAAGGGCATTTTCAAACGCTGTTGCAGCCTGTAAACTGCTATAAATGAATAAAACAAAAAATAAATATTTCAATAGAAACCTTAACTTTCGTTTTGTAGAGTAGGGTAGGTTGTATACCCTTGTGCGTCTTGCGTATAAAAGCTGCTTGGGTCTGCTTCACTGAGTTTAGCATTTGTTTTGAAACGTTCTACTAGATCAGGATTGGATATGAAAAGTGTTCCAAAAGCTACGCCATCAGCTTGATGTTTTTCTAAAAGGATATTGGCTTTTACTTTTGTGTAGCCTCCACATGTGATGAAAACTCCTTTGTATGCGTCTTTGAGAACGGCAAGTTCTACAACATTCGCTCCATGTCTTATATCACCCTCAAGAGCGTCTATAACGTGAAGATAAGCGAGTTTGAAGTTATTGAGCTGATGACATATATATTCGAAATGTTTTGTAGGGTTGGAGTCGTTCATGTCATTGAAAGTGCCGCTTGGAGAGAGTCTGACACCGACTCTATCTGAGCCGATCTCAGCACTTACCGCTTCTATAACTTCAAAAAGAAAGCGGGCTCTATTTTCTACATTTCCGCCATATTCGTCTGTTCTGTGGTTTGTTCCATCTCGTAGGAACTGATCTATCAGATAGCCATTGGCGCCATGCACTTCAACACCGTCAAAACCCGCTTTTATTGCATTTTTTGCAGCGCTGACATAATCTTGCACTATTTTTTTGATCTCATCAATGCTGAGTGCTTTTGGTGTCTCGAAATCTTTCATCCCCTCAAAAGTATAAATTTGACCGGAAGGCTTTATGGCAGAGGGTGCAACATTCGGAGTTCCATTATGGTATGAAGAGTGAGAGATTCTCCCCACATGCCATAATTGCAAAAATATTTTGCCATCTTTTTCATGGACAGCCTCGGTTACTTTTTTCCAGCCCTCCACTTGAGCATCTGTATAGATTCCCGGCGTTGCGGGATAGCCGATCCCCTCGGTTGAGATTTGAGAGCCTTCTGTGATGATGAGTCCTGCACTCGCTCTTTGAGCATAGTAAGTTGCCATCAAATCATTTGGTATATTATTATCAACACTTCTACATCGTGTCATAGGTGCCATGATGATTCTATTTTTGAGAGTGTATTTTCCGATTTTAAGTGGTAAAAAAAGATGCATGAGAAACTCCTTTAATGTGTGAGGCGATTGTGCCTCATGAGGTATTATATAGTTATAAAGAAAATTACTAGCTATATTTTAGCGCTATTTTTGCTCTTTGTGTCCAGCGCCTTGACGTGGAACTAACTCATTCATATTTTTGCCGCCGATGAGGTAGGCATCACCAAAGCCAAAAGTAGCTTCACCGGCCTTTACATGTAACTCATAAAGATTAAAGTCTGTCATCTTTTTTAGCATCTCGACCATTGACTCGTCAAATTTGTGACTAAAGAGATCAAGTATCTCTTCAAATCGCTGTGTATCTCTTGCAATATTTACAGAATCACACTGCAAAGAGATCCGTTTTCTGGCAAAAAGATTTTGTGTTTTACTTTCATCTTCTATAAAAAACAGAGATGCGACAGGGCTTACATGTAAGTTCTTTGTATGGGTTGCAATACTTGAGATATAGATGTAAAAACGGTTATTGTCATAGACGTATGGAGCGTATGAAGAAAAAGGAAGATTTTCTTTGTCGATCGTACCGATGATAGCTGTTTGAATATTTGAAATAAATTTTTGCATGAAACTCTCTTTTTTGAAGGATTGTATAGAAATGTAGTTAATATAAGGCTTCTAAAAAGCAATTGTTGTTTTTTTAGGCTTTAAAATAAAGCGGTAATAAAGATAATAAAGTGGAAGGCCGAAGTACGCAAGCGCTCCAAAAAACATGAGAAGAACTCCGAGGTTAAAATGTTTTTTTTCTACAACAAGCGACCTATCTGTACGAGAGACGATCGTATATCCATTTTGATAGTACATCTCATCGATTTTGTCAAACTTCTCTTTTTGCTCTATATCAGTTGCTTTTATTTGCGTGACATAATCATCAAACTTTTTCTGGTTCTCTTTTTGAACTTTTTTATCAAAAAAATAAACTATGATCCCAATGGGCAGGATAAAGAGCATAATGATAGTTGTCAAAAAAACTCCTTATTTCTATTAGAGAGTAAAACTTGCTGTTGTTCCCTGTTCTGTGCCATCACTCATGAGAGTAACATCTCCACCTAAAATGTGAGAAAGTTTTTTACTGAGTGAAAGTCCAAGACCTGTGCCTTTATGCTGTTTTTGCATCACATTTTCCACTTGAGTAAAGTCGTTAAAAAGCTGATCTATATTTTCTTCAGAGATCCCAATACCACTATCGCTCACTTCAAAGAGCAAACCCTTCTCATCATTTGAAAGCTCAAGGTTTACAAATCCCTCTTTTGTGAATTTTATAGCATTGGAGATGAGGTTTAAGACTATTTGTTTAAACATTTTTGGATCGGTCATATATATTTTATTTTGAAATTTCTCAGATGAGAGATGAAATTTTAGACCTTTATCAATGGCCAATGGTTGAAGCATTTTAAAGCAGCCATGTACGAGTTCTAAAACATCTGTCTCCTCAGGATGAGCTTGCATCTTGCCAGCTTCGATTTTAGCGATATCAAGGATCTCGTTGATCATTTCAAGGAGATAATGTGCCGAAGATTCTATATTTAACATCACCTCTTTTTGATCATCATCGAGCTCTTCATATGTGATCATATACTGAGAAAAACCTATGATAGCATTGAGTGGTGTTCGAAGCTCATGAGACATATTTGATATAAATGCAGATTTTGCATGTGATGCTGACATCGTTTTATTGATGAGTCTTATTCTATCGAGTTGTAGGATGATCATATTGGCGATAGAGTTGTAAAAATTTTGCTCATTTTTATCCGTATATTCTTCAAAACCCAGATCAATTGCACCAAAATAAAGCGTTGAGTTATCTTCAAAGTTTGTTACATGTAAAGATATATGTTCATTGTCGGTATGTTTTAAGCTCTCTTTTTGGAACTGCAGATCGCTTTTATTGGTTAAGAGTTTGATCTGCTTGATCGAAGTCTCGATACATTCATTTTCTGTTTTTGTTTGGATAATCGTATTAAAAGTTTCTATGAGCTGGATAAATCTTTTGAGTCTAAGTCTATTTTCCTCTTCGAGTTTATCTAAAGCCAGTGAAGTGACTTTTAGCATATTGTTAAATGAATGGGTAAGTATGGCTATCTCATCTTGTGTATGTATCTCGAGTTGTGTTGTATAGTTGTGCGTGCTGATGATATCGTCGGTTGTTCTAGTGAGTTCTTCGATGGGTTTTACAACGCCCTTAGAAATTTTTAAAGAGAGATAGATAACAAAGATAAAGATCACTATCGAAATGTAAAGCATAAAACGGACAAAGTCATAAAAAAATGTTAAAGCAACACTTTTATCTACAGCATAAACAATATACCAGCCTTCCATAACTGTTGGTATCTTTTGGTAAACAATTACATATTGATTATTGATGACATTGTCGTTTTTTTGTTTAAAATCTAAAGGAAGGGAAAGATCTTCTCCAATATGAAGATCACTTTTTGGATTGATAATGTAAGAGTGAATACTGTTTTGATGTGTCAGATAGATATCTAGATTATTTAAATTATATTCTAAAATTAAAAATCCTAGGGCTCTTTTTTTATCAAATGAAGAAGTTATTTTTGAATAAAGATATAAAGTATTCCCTTTTATATACTCTGCGTTATCTTTATTTGAAAGCTCTTGAACATTAAACATTTTTTCTTCAGACTGCTTTGTGCTAGAAGACGAAATCACAACCCCTTTTGTGTTGGTGACCAAAAGGATGTTATTGCTACCTAGATCACTTGCTTTTTGCGCTAAGAGACGTGCAATTCTTTTATCGATATCTTCAGCCAAAATATCATCCATAAGATCCAAAGAACTTATAAACTTTACTTCATTCTTTAAAGTAAGTAAATTGTTATTGATGAGTTTCACAACCACCTGTGCTCTATCGGATTGCTCAACAACTATCTTATTGACTATTTTTGTTTGGCTTAAAAAAAGTGTATATATTAAAAGGGTCAAAAACGGTAAAAAGCCGACAGCTAGAAAAGTGACTAAAAGTTTATTTCTTAGAGATCTGTGAAAAAAATCAAACATCATGAAATCTTTTTTGAATCTCCAAGATCTCATCTAGATTTGCTAAAAAAAGTTCAACAACTTTTGGATGAAAATGATTTCCAGAACCAGTCTTGATGATCTCTAATGCCACTTCAAGCGTGAAGCCTTTTTTATAAGGTCTATTACTCAAAAGTGCGTCAAAAACATCAACAACTGCTACGATAGCTCCGCTAGGTGGGATCTCATCGGTGCTAAGAGCTTGTGGATAACCACTGCCGTCGTACTTTTCATGATGTGTATGGGCTATTTGTGCCGCAAGTTTTAGGAGAGGTGTTGTTTTTTGAGAAAGGATAGCGTAGCCTATTTGTGCATGTTTTTTCATAATGGAAAACTCTTTCTCATCTAGTTTTCCCGGTTTTAAAAGAATTTTGTCTTCAATACCTACTTTGCCGATATCATGCATAGGAGCCGCAAGTCGCATGAGTTCCACAGCGTCTTCGTCCCAGCCAAATTTGCTCGCCAAAACAGCGGCCATTTCACCGACTCGAATAGTATGTGCTGATGTCTCATTATCTCTGTATTCGGCTGTCTTACTTAAAATAGAGATAATATCTTTTTCACTATTTTGTACTTCACTAAGTGCATCTTGCAACTCTTTTGTTTTTTCTTGAACTTCGAGTTCTAAAAGCTCTTTATGCCCTTTGATCATATTTTGATAGATCCCTATTTTGACCGCATTTTTTATTCTGAGTCTAAAGTCCATAAGGTCAAAAGGTTTTGTGAGATACTCATCAGCACCCATCTCCAGACCTTTAATAACGGCTTCCTTATCTGAGAGTGCGGAGATGATAATAAGTGGAATGGCTGCAAGCTCTTTATTGCTTTTGATAAGTTGTGTTGCTTCAAAACCGTCCATGACAGGCATCATCAAATCCATAAGGATCAAGTCTACTGTAGAGTTTTGTAAAATATCAAGAGCTTCTTTGCCATTTTGCGCTTCTAAAACACGAAACCCCTCTTTGATGAGTATTTTAGAAGCGACTTTTCTATTCATAAGTTCATCATCACATAAAAGAACAGTTGCCATCAGTCACTCCATTTATATAATATTTTTAAATTATCATCCATATTATCCATCTCTATATAGCCGATAGAACCGTCTACTTTTTTGATAAATGCTTTAACACTTTCTTGAGATTTTAAACTAATGGGTGGTCTATGTCCGAGATAATGCTCTTTCGTCCAATGTGCTTGTAGGCGATCAAAGCTCATCTGCAAAATCTGTTGTTCGAATTTTGCACGAAGCGGATCTCTGGCATCGAGATTGATGGGAACTGCTTGAAGATCATTGATAACAATTAATTTTTTTAGAAAAATAGCCTTGATTTGAGAGGGTGAAAGATCTTCCATATGCTTATTTGCGACAACAACATATTCATGGCCAGAAGCGATATTTGACAAGAGAAAAATTGCTAAAAACAGTTTCATCATTTCTCCCTTTTCATTAAAAAAGTACCGAAACGGAAAATAAAAATTGATTCTCTTTGTTGAGTGTATGAAACTGGTACTCGGATTTAATCGCGATGGGATAGGCTGGTCTGTAAGTATAACCAAGAACGCCAAACGTATCTGATTTGTTTTGGAGTTTGTCATCATAAGACTCTAAGCGTACAATCCCTACATGCTTTGGAGTAAAACGGTACAAACCTTGAAGATATCCTGCATATGGTGTAGTCACTCTCTTTTTTGACTCTTGTCTGCCTATTTCACTGGAGATCTCATAATCATCAACATCATATTTTGCAGAAAGTAAAAAATAATAGAGATTATCATCAAGAGTATTTTTAGTGTGAAAATAGCCGCCATTAAGCTTTATTGAGTAATTATCTTTTTCATAGACGCCACCTAAGCCATAGAGTTTGTCTATAGTATAGTTGTTGTATGAAGGATCGAGATCTTCATTATTTTGCAGCATTAGATCTATTCTGTAGCCGTTATCATCATAAGATGCGTATGTTAGATCTGCACCTGTTGTAAATTTTGGAAAAAGATCCTGCATTTTGGGATCGGATGTTGTTGGTCTTAGCACATTGATAGGTAAAAGATTCCAAAAGCCTATAGAAGAGTTGTATCTACCAGCTCTGAATGTGTAATGTTCATTGTATTCATAATCAAGATAGAGTCTCTCAGCATGAAGCTCTGTATCTCTTTTTATAGTTGTCTTGTCACCCACAGAGTTTTGTGAGTAGAGATCATGAAACTCAAATTCAGCCATATAAGAAAACTTCTCATAACTTCCATATCCAAGGACTGAAAGATCATCAATATTGTATTTTTTTTCATTTGCTTTATTTTCATAATTGAGTGAAAAATATCCTCCAAGATAAAGCGGCAAAGAACCCACTTGTATGCCATTTCCTAGTTCATAATCTTGGGCATGAAGCGAAATAAACAGTATAAACATTCCAAGTAATTTACGCATCTTTCAACCTTTAGGATACGATCTTGTAACCGATAGAGCGTACGGTTTTTATGATCTCTTTATCTTGGAGTTTTTTTCGTATATTTTTTATATGTACTTCTATAATGTTGCTCATCGAAAATGACGCATATTCATTGTGGATAAGAGATAAAAGCTCAAATTTTGTAAAGGTCTTCTTTGGATTTGAAGCGAGCACCTCTAAAAGTTCATATTCTGCAGGTGTCAAGTTGATAAGTTCATCCTCTATCTTAACCTCTTTGGTATTTTTATAAATAAAAACTGAAGCGATCTGAATGATTGTATTTTTGTTTGAGTTTGTACGTCTGAGCAGTGAATTGACTCTGGCTAAAAGCTCTACATGCGAGTAGGGTTTGCAAAGATAATCATCTGCACCGCCGTTTAATGCTTTCACTCTATACTCCACTCCATCATTTGCTGAGAGCATTAATACTTGAGCATCTATTAAAAGACTGCGAAGTTCTTCTAGTAGCTCATATCCGCTTTTATCGGGTAGATTCCAATCAAGTATAATAAGATCATAGATACTTTTGTCAATGCAAGAGATGGCATCGATAAACGATGTGGCGACATCGACTTCAAAGCCCTCTTTATGCAGTAGCCTTTCTATGAGATCGGCATTGAGTAAATCATCTTCAACTATTAAAATATTCATACTGGTATTTTATCCTATATAAGCAGTTCTGTTATAAAACTTTGCTCACAATTTTTATGTGGTTTGGCAACTGTAATTCTGGATTTGCAAGTAAAGCGGTGCTCCAAACTCCTGCATCTATGGTTGTAGGTGCGATGATACTTATTTGCTTCAAATCATTTTTTTCTAATGTGATGATGTGTGAGAATCTTTTTCCATCAATTTCTTTATATCTTTTAGAGTGTCCGGAGGTACAAAGTGAAGAGGCCTCAAGCTTGATAATCTCAATATTTTCATGCTCATTAAGAGGATCTTGTATACCTATGCTCCATTTCTCTCCCTCACAAGTTCCTATGACCGCAATATCTCCACCAAAGTTTACTAAAGCTGATGTGATTCCTGCGAGTTGTAAGATTAGCATGGACTGATCTACTGCGTATTCTTTAACTAGTCCGCCAAAGTCAATCTTTGTAATAGAGTTGCTAAAAGTTAAAATATTGCCATCAATCTTCATACATGCAGAAGATGCAAAAGGGATAATAACCTCATAGTTTTCTCTTTTATCTTTAAGAGTTCCTGCCATGGCTACGTCAAATGCACCATTTGTTATTTCACTGTAAAAAAGAGCTAACTGTAAAAGTCCTGCAAACTCATCACTTACATGTAAGCTATTTTGATCTCTATGGTTTATTTGATAAAGCTCTGAATTTTCATTAAAATAACTGTAGTTAGTTTCTAATCTTTTTGCGTGAAATAAAATATCATCTGCCAAAATATTGGCAGATAATTCGCAATCACTCTCAAGTTGGAGTTCGCAGAGAGTTGTGAAAGCTTCAAACTTATGTGTGTACAACGCTTAAGCCGTTAAATTCATACTTTTGCTATTTTGCGATCCAGAATTACTATATGCAGATAGTATACTTTTCATCAATAGCGACTGTAGATCAGTCGTAGAGGCTTGCGTGTTTTGTTGTGTGCTTTGAGCAGGGCTTTGAGACCAAGTCCCGCTTGCTCCGCTTTGGCTGTGTACATGCTCCTGTGCTAGCTGTTTTGCCGCTTCACTAAATGAGGCTGTGTCTCTAGTCGTCGCAACTTGTTGTGTATTGGCACTAGATGTATTTTGACTTTGAGTATTTACACGAGTGTAGCTTGCTTGTGTAGTGTTATTAATTGTCATAATTTACTCCTGTTTTTTCAAATTAGCATGGTTGATGTTCGTTAGAACATAAGCCATGCACCGAGTGTTATAGTATTGTTATCAGATGCTGCACTACCTGTTTGTCCGTTTATCTTTGTGAAGATCATACCTTGTAAAACTATACGGACACTTTCGATAGGTGTGTAGGCTGCTTCAATAAGATATGCACTCGAATCTTGACTTGAAACATATCCACTGCCAGATGCCTGATTATATCCGAGGTTGACTCCATATTTTGAATCAAAAGTATACGCAGCCATCGCAGAAAATACAGAAAGAGACTGATGAAGATTAGCATTTACTCCTCCATCATTACTGCCGTTTAAAGTCTGCTTTTCCCAGGTATTTCTAGCCGTAAGTGTCAGTGAATGGGTATCAGCAATATATTGATACTCACCATCAAGTGCCACATCAGTATATTCATCAAGTTGGTTTGTACCGGCCTGTTTAATATTCATCTTCGAGCCATAACCGCCAATCATAAAAAAGTTATCTCCAAATGTATGCTGAAGAGCTAAACGTAGATACGGCGCAGTACCATCTAAAACTCCATCATTACCAGACTGTAGACCAACGGGACCATTATTAAAAGTCAAGTTTTTTAGTATATCATTTCTAGCATATGAGTCTTGATAGCCTCCGAACTCAGCATAAAGCGTATCTGCATAAAGTCCATACGCATTCATTCCTATGACAGTATGACCAAGGTTTTCAATCATCGGTCCTGGTATGCTTGCTGCAATGGCTGGAGTTGCCCAAGGAAACCCCCACGCCGGTGTACTTGCATAGATATCTTGAAGAGTTGGATTATTGGTGAGTGAAGCACCGTAGACTAAAGAGTTATTTAAGAGAGTCGTAGAGTTACCATAACGGATATCGGTATTGTCCGCACTTATTCTCCTTGTAGTTAGATCTTTTGGGAGATCAGAAGAGTCATATGTGATCTGTACGAAGGCACCAAAGTTATCATAAATCTTCCCACCGTAAAAGACACTCATCTGAGGAAAATTAATTTTGTTATTTTCATTTACACCATTTGCACTTGCAGCTGCTGTAGCGTCTGAACCGTTTTTAGTAGAACTCATAGCCACTTGAACCATAGCTGCCAAAGGAAGAGGCATTTTTGTCTCGCCTCCACCCATAGTGTAACCACCGAGCTTAAACTGACGTCCCATTTCAGTTAATGCAGGAAACTGTCCTCCTGCGTGACACATAGTACAGCTAAGTCCCGTTTGACGTGCAAAGCTTGGAAGGGCATAAGCGTTATCAACACCGATGATTGTAAGAAAAAGTGTTGCAATAGCAGCACTTGAGAATGTTGTTTTTTTCATTTTTAAACTACCTGTTTAGATTTTAAAACATTGTAGTAAAGAATTATGAAGATTGTATGAAGATTGTTCGTCTTGGATTTACTTATAATGAGTATTATTCTTAAAATTTTTAAAGTTCAAAAGGAACCTTTCAATGTTGAAGATACAAAAATCATTTTTTATCCTGCTTTTATCGGCTACAGCACTGTTTGCCGAGTCAAACGTACATCAGATCTATCAGACAATGGCTTCTGGTCACATGGATGAAGCACACAAGATGATTGAAGAAGTGCTTCAAAAACATCCAGACAGCGCAAAAGCACACTTTGTAGATGCTGAGATTTTAGTGCGTCAAGGCAATAAAAAAGCAGCGCATGATGAACTAGCTATTGCAGAACAGCTTTCACCAAAACTTCCTTTTGCAAAGCCAGAAGCGGTTGTTGCTTTAAAACAGATGATTGAGGGGAACGCGGTTTCCACTACGAAAACTACACAAATGCCACAAAATATTCAAAATACTCAAGAGAAAAAATCAAGCGGATTTCCTTGGATGACCTTCCTTCTTACCGGCGGAGTTGTATTTCTTATCGTCATGATTTGGAAATCGTTCTCTTCGCGTAAACAAAATCAATACAACCAAGCGCCTACATACGGCAACAACACAGCGCCACAGCAAGGCGGTTATCCTAATAATAACGGTTACAATCAAGGCAATCAACCTAACCAAGGTGGCGGTTTAGGAAGTAATATTATGAGCGGTCTTGCAACGGGAGCTGCGGCGGGTGTTGGTATGGTTGCGGCAGAAGAGTTGATGCACCATTTTACGGATCATAATGATAGTTCATCAAATAACTCATCGATGTTCAACAATAGCAATAATACTGTTCAGCCATCAAATGATATGGGTGACACTGATTTTGGTATCTCAGATGGCTCGTCTTGGGATGACAATAGTTCTAGCGGAGATGATGATAGCTCTTGGTAAAAAGCTCTCTTAAAAAATAGAGAGCCCAGTTTTTAGAGCAAACATTTCCAGTGCTTTTGTTCCAACAAGTGAGTTGCCCCACGAGTTCAAACGCGGTGAAAAGACTGCGATACTCATCACTTTTGGAACAATAGCAACGATTCCCCCTCCCACACCGCTTTTTGCAGGTAAACCCACATGAAAAGCAAACTCTCCAGAAGCATCATAATGTCCACATGTAAGCATAAGCGCATTCACCCTTTTTGCCTGATTGACTGTTATGAATTCATGATTTGAGATTGGGTCTACGCCGTGATTTGCCAAAAAGAGCATTGCACGGGAGAGCTCTTTTGTACTCATAGCGATAGAACAGTGTTTGAAGTAGGTCTTAACTACGTCGTGTACATCATTTTCAATATTATTAAAACTCTTCATGAGATTTGCAAGGGCGAGATTTCTAAAACCGTGTTCATATTCAGAATCGCACACTTCTTGATCATATGTGATGGTTTGATCATCTGAAATCGCTCTTATAAAATCTAAAATATAATCAAAAGTATCTTTGCTGTTTTTATAGTGAGAGATCAGTGTGTCTGTGATGACGATAGCACCGGCATTTATGAAGGGATTTCTTGGTTTTCCATGTTCATACTCAAGTTGCACTAAAGAGTTAAAAGGATTTCCCGATGGCTCTTTGCCCACTCTTGTGTAGAGTGCTTTACTGTAGATGTTGACCGCTTTTGTGAAGGTAAACACTTTTGAGATACTTTGGATCGAAAACTTATCCTCGCTACATCCTATATGATAAGAAGTGCCATCAAAAAGTGTGATGCTCATAGCAAACTGATCTGGATTGACACGGCTGAGTGCTGGGATGTAGTCGGCGACTTTTCCCTCTTTTAAAAAGGGTTTTATTTCCTCTTGTATCTCTAAAAGTATCTGTTGGAAATCCATTTTAAGCCTTACATGTAAGATAGGAGTCATTGTACCAAATTTAGATAAATCTATTTTTTATTTGTTGCTATAATCCGCTTTATGAATCTTATATATTTTAGTGTGATCTTCTTATCGGTTTTTGCTCTTATCAATTTTTACATCTACAAAAGGCTGATTTTAAAGCTTGATGCAAGAAAAAGTATCAAACACTCCCTCAACATATTTTTAGTTATAAACTATCTAGGGATCATCGGTTACATGTTCGCACGCTATTTTGTAAACACTCCAAACTGGCTTTACTTTTTATTTTCAGTTCCTATCGGCATCGTTTTTTTACTTTTTTGTACTGCGCTTGTGTATGACTTTTCACGCGTTATTCTCTTGAGTCTCCCGCTTTCTAATTCAAGACGGGCCTTTTTTAAAAAGTCTCTGGATATCTCTTCTTTAGGCATTGCATTTGTTTTGAGCGCTAGAGCGATGGTGGAAGCCAGAACTATAGTGATCGAAAAAGTAAATATCAAGATAAAAGAGCTTAAACACCCTTATAAAATAGTTCAGATCAGTGACTTGCATATCGGCGGACTAGTAGGAAAAAGTTTTGTAAAAGAGGTCGTAGAAAAGGTGAATGCGCTGAGTCCTGATCTCATCGTCATTACGGGAGATCTTGTAGATATAAAGATCGAAAATGCTGGGGCGATTCTTGATGAACTCAAATCACTCAAGTCAGTGTACGGAGTTTATTATATTGTTGGAAATCATGAATATTTTCACGGTATTGCAAAAATTATAGAAAATGTAAAAGCGCGTGGCATCAAAGTCTTGGATAATGAAAATGTCTATATAGGGCAAGAAGGAAAAGGATTTAATCTCGCTGGAGTAAATGACCTCTTTGGTTATAGGATGGGCATTTATATGCCAGATCTTCAAAAAGCCCTTATAAGCAAACAAGATGCACCGACTATTTTACTAGCGCATCAGCCAAAGTTCATCGAAGAAGTAGGTGAGGGTGTGGACTTGATGTTAAGCGGACATACACATGGTGGACAGATCTATCCGTTTCGTTATTTGGTCAGACTTTCACAGCCATATATTAGTGGACTGCATCAACACACCGCTGATCTTCAGATCTATGTCAACCGTGGAACAGGATATTGGGGACCGCCAATGCGTTTAGGTGCAAGCTCTGAGATAACAGAGATTACACTACTTTGAACGTTTAAAATCTAAAATCGAGTAGAATTCTTTTTCTTTAATATTCAATGTTTGTATACTTGAAAAAAGTGTAGCATCATAACTTTGAAGCTGTTCATCTATTGCTGATGTAGGAAGTTTTATTTCCTCTTGGGACATGATCACAAAGTCATCTCCTTCAAAACGAAAAATCAAAGAGTTTTGACAATTGTTTTGAAGATAGTTTGCTATGGCTTTGAGAAGTTCATCTCCCTTTTGCCAACTATTTTTTTGATTATAAGCGCTGAAGTTATGCAGATCGACTAAACACAAAAAATGATATTTTTGAGAATTTTTATTTTGAAGTAAGACAAGATCGAGGTAAGATTGGTTATACATTCCAGTAACCTGATCTCTATAAAAATAGGCAAAACGCTCTTTTTCAATATCTCCAAAAGGCATCTGCGTTGTGTAAATCTCTGTATCTATCTCTTGGAGTGCTATTATCGCAAATTCTGTGAGCGCTGGATCAAACTGCGTACCACTTTTGTCTCTTATCTCTTGAAGTGCTTCTTCTTTACTTAGTCGTGTTTTATAGATACGGTTTGTAGTCATAGCATCAAAAGCATCGGCAATGATCATGATCCTTGATAAAAATGGAATCTCCTCACCTTTGAACCCTTTTGGATATCCTTGTCCATCATATCTTTCATGATGTGAGCCGACTATGATGGAGAGTTCTTGATACATCGGTATCTTTTCAAGCATCTCTTTACCCGCAGTCACATGTTCTTGGATGAGTTTATACTCATTTGCTTCAAGTTTTCCGGGTTTAAGTAAAACGGCATCGGGCGTGACGATCTTGCCTATGTCATGTAAAATCCCAGCTCTGTAGATAAGATCACAATCCTCTTTTGAACATCCAGCCTGCTTTGCTATGGCTTTGCAGTAGATTGCCACACGCTCTGAGTGTCCACCTGTGTAAGTATCACGGCGTTCTATCATCTCAACAAGCGCTAAAAGAGTTTGTTCATAGTTATAGATTTTTTCTTGTTCAAGGACACTGTTTTTTTCTACTTCCACCTGAACCATTTTCTCCAGATTAATTTTATAATGTTGATTTTCTTGTATTGCAATGATTTTTTGAGTTATGCGAGAAAGTGTTTGATTTATGCTTTCAAAGTCAACAGGCTTTATCAAATATCCACTCACATCAAGACGTATGGCATCCATAAAATAGATAGACTCAGAAAAAGCAGTTAAGATGATAATTTCTTGTTCAGGCTGTATTTTTCTGATTGCTTCTATCATCTCGATACCATTCATTCGAGGCATCTGAATATCTGTGAGGACAAGGTCAAACTTATTTTCTTGAAATTTTTCAAGACCAATTTCGCCATCCTCTGCACAGACAACGCTTGCAAAAAGCATTTTCAGATAATCAGCCACAATATCGCGGAGTTTTGCATCATCTTCAACATATAAAACATTAAGAGTAGAGCAGTTTTGTTTGAGTTCTATCATATCTGTCATTGTATCTCTTCCTCTTGTATGATTTGCAGAGGAAGGATGATTGTAAAACAGCTTCCATTTTCACAGTTTTTCCATGTCAAATTTCCGTTGAAATGTTTTTCTAAGATCATCAAAGACATATATATTCCAAGTCCCGTGCCATTTTTACTTTTTGTAGTGACATAAGGTTCTCCAAGATTTTTAATGACAGATTTATCGATTCCCCCAGCATTGTCTTTGACTAAGATGGTGAGATTTTTTGTATCTGTTTGTGTATCTATGATAATTTTTCCATTTTGTATCTGACGCTCTTTCATTGCATCTTTGGCATTGTTAATAAGGTTTAAAAGCACTTGTACAAGTTCATTTGGATAAGTTTCAATCTCAATTCCACAATTATGAATGAACTCTATAGAAATATTGTTATTCTCAAGAGTTTTAAGCAGCATACTTTTGAGTTTGTCAAAAATCTTGCAAAGTGAGATCTTTTCTTTTGCTTTTTCAGGTTTAAAAAATGTTCTAAAATCATCAATGGTATGGCTGAGATATTGCGTTTGTTCATCCAAAATAGCTGTAAGTTTTTCAACATCAAGAACGGTGACCTCTTTTTTAAGTGCTAATGCGGCTTTGAGATTATTTGCAACCATCCCGATAACACTTAAGGGCTGTCTCCATTGATGAGCGATCATCCCTATCATATCACCCATTGCGGCTTGGCGGGATTGTAGAAGCATCAGTTCCTCATTGCGCTGCATTTGTGTGACATCCATAGCCGAAGCGATGATGACCGTTGCACCATTATATTTGTTTTCTAGAGGAGAGATGGAAAATATCCAAGTGAGCTCACGACCATCTTTGGTGAAGATTTTGATTTCACCGATATTTACAGGGATATTCTCATGAAAGAGTTTTTCCATATCTATATCAGTGCAGGGAGTTTTTTTCTGACACGCTTTCTCTTTCCATACCTCTATATTTGGGATATCTTGAAGGGTATAGCCTGTCAACTCCTTCCAAACATGGTTCATCATGAGAATCGTACCATTTTCACTGTAGAGGATGATAGGATTAGGAGCAAAACGTATGACATTTTCTAGCTCATTTTTTCTTGCTTCGAGTTCAAGGGTAAGGAACTTGATCTGAGAGATATCTTGGATGATGGAGATAAAGTAGAGAGGTTTTTGAAGATTGTCACGAATGATTACTACAGAGAGATTGATCCAAATAATATGTTTGTCTTTACATATATAGCGTTTTTCCATCTGGTAGTTATCAGATTTTCCATCGATGAGTTTTTGCACGTAAGAGATATCTGTAAGCAGATCATCTGGATGCGTAATATCTTGAAATGTCAGTTTAAGAAGCTCCTCTTTTGTATAGCCTACAAGTTGGCATAAGTAGTTATTGACATCAAGCCAAGAACCATCAAGCCCCACATGAGCGATCCCTATCTGTGCGGCTTCAAATGTTTTAATATATTTGAGATTTGTTCTTGAGAGTTCAGCATTAAGATATTCCTCTTGTGTGATGTCATTTCCAGTTGCGATCACTCCTATGATATTGCCATTACCATCTGTATAGGTTGCATTGTTCCAAGCGATAAGATGCTCATTTTTGTTCATATCAATTACTTTATTGACATGATGTATCATTTGTGTAGAAGTTTCTTTAATTAAAGAGTCGAAAGTATATTTTATTTCTTGAATATCTTCTTTTAGTATAAAAGATTCAAGCCAGTTAAGACCGATAACTTCCTCTTTTATCACATTTAAAATCCTGCATCCAGCTTCATTGATAGTGACAATATTGGCATTTGTATCTAAGAGAAGTACGATTGTTCCAGCGGTATTGAGATAGGTTGCTATGAGATCTTGCTCATGTCTTGTTTGACGTTCTTGCTCTTTTTGTTTTGTTATATCATGAAAAACGACCAAAGCACCAATAATCTTGTTATCCTCTTTAATAGGGCTGCGGATAAATTCAACTGGAAAAGATGTTCCATCACTGCGCCAAAAGAGATCTTCACCTCTGCCTTCTTCACCGTTATGCAATACGCTGTTTACAGGACACTCACTTTCTGGATAGTGTGAACCATCAGGCTTTGTATGATGCCATAGTTGATGGCTCTCTTTTCCTATAAGATACTCTTGTGAATATCCAAAAAGTTCGGCAGCTTTTGTATTTACAAAAATATGGCGTGCGTCCATATCGAGTCCGAGGATTCCATCGAGTGAAGAATCTAGCAGTAAAGAAAGTCTATTTTGGAGCTCTTTGTTGGAAGTTAGAGAAGCTAAAAGCTCCTCATTTGAAGATTGCAACTCTTCATTGGACGTTTCAAGCTCTTCTACAGTGGACTGGAGTTTTTCATTTGAGTCTTGGAGCTCTTCATTGATGACATCCATACTTTGTTTGGAGAGAATTAGCTCATTTGAGATATTTGTGACCTCCTCTCTCGCTTGAGTAAGCTGAGACGAGAGTGTAGTAATGATGGTATTTTCACTAAATTGCGGTAGAACATCACGGTTAAACTCTAAACTTTGCGCATCTATGTTTTGAAAATTGATCAGTATCATAGCTTGATGCTTCTCAAGAAAAAATGGCTGAGCAATGATTTGAAGGAACTCTTCATTTTTCATTTGTATAAATTTTGTACGTTCTAGTTTGTTGGAGTTTAGTACATGTTTGAGCAGAATTCTGGTGTTGTATTCAAGATTTTTGTCAAGATTATCAAAAAGATTTAAACTGAGAAGTCCATCAGAAAAATGAAGATAGGGAATTTCACCTTTTTTATAGATGATATTGTAATCACGATCAATAATCAAACAGCCACTTTTGAAGTACTTAAAGAGTTCAACTTTAAGATGTTCTTCTATAAGTTTTGGATTGAATGTTTGCATAGGTGAGTTTCCTCCTTGAGTTGTTTGTATATTTGGCTGAACATAAGTGAGTTTGCTTGTGAGTCTGGGATGTCTGATTTGGCTGGTATCTTCTTTGAGGTAGATTCGATATTTGCCATCAAGCACAGAAAAAAGTTTTCCATTTCCTTGAAGCGATTCTGAAGCACCTAAAAAAAGCAAACCTTTTTCTCTTAGTGAAAAATGAAAAAGTGCCAGCAAATCATTCTGAATGGAATGGATAATATAGATCAAAATATTTCTACATGTGATGAGATCCATATTGATAAAAGAGGGATCTTGTAAAAAGTTATGAGTGGCAAAGACGATCTGATCACGTAATCTTTTTATGATCTGGTATCCATCTCCAACTTTGATAAAATATTTTGCAAGATATGCATCGCTTAAATTTTTGAGAGACTGTTTGGTATAGAACCCTTTTCTTGCTTTTTGTAATCCTCTTTCATCAATATCTGTTGCAAATATCTTTACCTGTAAAGATATTTTGAGCTTTTCACAAATCTCATCTATGAGTATTGCTAGAGAGTAAGGCTCTTCTCCGCTTGCACAAGCAACACTCCAAATACGAAATTCACTGTTTTGTGGCAATGCGCTGATTTTAGCACTTAAAATAGTTTTGAGGGATGCAAATGCTTCTTTTCCTCGAAAAAATTCTGTTACTCCGATGAGCACTTCACTGTTTAAAAGGGGAATCTCGCTTTGATGTTCTTTCATATATTGTTCATATTCTTCAATATGGGTGATACCAAGTATTTTCATCCGTTTTTCTATGCGTCTGTTGATCGTCTCATCTTTGTATTTAAAAAGGTCGAGATTTTTATCTTGATACAGCATTTTACGAATGGAATCAAAAGGAAGTTCCAGCGTCGTATAAGTTCCATTTTTGAGGGTATCTGAGAGTTTGAGCAGTTTATCTGGGATATCTTTGACACGTAAAATATAATCAACTATTTTTGCATCTATGGCATGTTGGGGCATACTTGCAAATAAAGCATACTCAGGAGACTGGGCTATAGTGATTCCGCCTGTGTTTTTGACTAGCTTCATCCCTTTTGTGCCATCACTTCCAGTTCCGGATAAAATGATACCGATGACCTTCGCATCTTTTAGCTTACAAAGTTCACCGAGTAAAGAGTCCATATTTGGCAGAGGAATATGGAGATTTTCATCTACTTTGACAGCTATTAGCTCTTGATTGTCAGTTGCGATTAGGGAAAGTTCTGGAGGAAGGACATAGATAACATCGGGTTCAAAGAGAGTTTCTAAAGTGACTGTAAGAACTTTGATCGCACCCATTTTATTTAACAATTCGGCTAAGATACTTTTTTCACCGCGTGAGTGGTGTTGTGCCAAAAAATAGTAAAAGCCTGTAGAAGAACTCAGATTTGTGACTATCTGAGAAAGGGCTTCAAACCCGCCAGCACTTGAACCAATAGCAACATAAACATCAGTTGGATTTTTTTGTGGCAAACTCTTACCTTTGCTTGGATATCCGTTTATTATAGCAGTAGAAAGTTAAATTTCATCTTGTTTTAACTCTATTATGCGCATAATCTACTCTACAAAAAAAGGGATGATATAAATGGCAGCAGGAATCTTTGCACTTTTAGATGATATAGCAATGCTCGCTGATGATGTGGGTATCGCAAGTAAGATAGCAACACAAAAAACGACGGCAGTTTTAGGAGATGATCTCGCAGTAAGTGCCGAGAAAGCAAGCGGATATGACCAATCACGTGAACTTGCAGTCCTTTGGGCGATAACAAAGGGCTCTTTGCGCAATAAAGCAATCATCTTGCCTATCGCATTTATTTTGAGTGTCTTTGCCCCGAGTTTGATTATTTACATTTTGATGCTTGGCGGGATCTATCTGCTTTATGAGGGAACGGAGAAGATAGAAGAGTATTTGTTTCATAGCGAGCATAAAGAAAAAAATGAGGAACTCTTAAATTCAACGGCGGAAAATATCTTAGATTTAGAGAAAGAGAAAATTAAATCAGCCATATTTACGGATTTTATTCTTTCAATCGAGATCGTCGTCATTGCCTTGGGAACTGTGATGGATCAGCCTCTTATAGTGCAGATAATATCTACAGTATTTGTGGCTGTTTTAGCTACTTTTGGAGTGTACGGCTTTGTGGCTTTAATAGTAAGAATGGACAATGTAGGTTTTTGGCTCTTGGAAAAGAAGTGTGAAAAAGGCGGTGCATTTTTAATCAGTGCGATGCCAAAACTAATTCGAGTTTTAGGTGTAGTGGGAACTTTTGCAATGATCATGGTCGGAGGAGGAATCCTCGCGCATCATTTGGAGTTTTTACATCCATACTTTATAGAAAATATTCCAAGTATCATCAATGAGATGCTTGTAGGTTTTGCGATAGGGATTGTTATTATCATTGTTGTGAGATTATTTCAATTTTTCTATATCCATTTTAAAAATCTCACGAAGCATAATTAATATCTCATCTCTAGCAGAACCGGCAAAAGAGTTTTGTAAAAAGAGGTTGATCCCTTTATTTTTATGTTGAAAAAGAGGGACGATTTTTATGCCAGTGATTTCAGACATAAAATGAGATGTGTCTCCCTCTTCGTAAGCATGAAGTAAGATAGAACGCGAGAAATTGTTTAAAATATGATAGTAGATATGTAAAAATTCTATCTCCAAAACTTCAAGCGCATAAAGATGAGTAGCAATTTTTCCTACATGTGTCGTGATAGGACGAACTTTATCAGGCTTTACGGTGATACCGATCTCTTCTTTGACTTCTCTCACAAGTGCGTCTAAAAGCTCCTCACCATCATTTACAGTTCCACCAGGAAAGCCCATTCGTCCATCCCATCTGTCTATCATGATGAGTGCAGGGCATATCATATGTTTGATGTCATCATCAAAGTATTTCCAAGGTGAGATTTTATCGACATAGATAGCTAGAAAAACGGCATTCTTTCTGTCTCTGTAATGATCACCAAATTCGACTCTCTGCATAATACTCTTTTAAATAGTTTCTCTAATTTTACACTAAAGAAGTAGATTTTACATGTAAGGGTTATAATTGCATCATGAATAATGAACCCATAACTCTTAAATCTATTTTTAAACTCATGTTGCATAAAAAGTCTGCACTTATCTACGGGCAGATTATTACCGTTTTTGTCATACTTATCAGTGTGCCTATCCCACTTATGCTTCCGATAATGGTTGATGAGGTTTTACTTCATAAACCTTCCCATATCGTGCATACTATAGAGTGGCTTTTTGGTAGTGGAAGTGCGTTTTACTACATCGGACTTGTTACTTTGGCTGTGATCTTTTTACGGTTTATCTATTTTTTACTAGGCATTGTCATTACAAAAATCTTTACCAAAATATCCAAATATGTCACGTTCATGATACGCAAACAACTTATAGATCATCTCAAAATCGCATCTATGAATGAGTACGAAACACTCGGAAGCGGAGCTATCACAGCCAATCTTATCACTGATGTGAATACTCTAGACAGTTTTATTATTACAAGTGTCAGTAAATTTGTTTCATCTGTTTTAACGCTTATCGCTGTGGGTGTTGTGATGATCACGATCAATCCGATTTTAGGTCTTATGATCCTTGTTATCCAGCCGCTTATCATGCTTGTGAGTAAAAAGATGTCAAAGAGTGTAGGGGAGCTAAAAAAAGATGAGAATGAATCGATAGAAAAGTTTCAAGAGAGTGTTGGCGAGACTTTAGAACTCTACGGACAGATAAAGGCGAGTAATAAAGAGAACTATTTTTTCTCTAAAGCAGTCATTTTGGCAGACAATATTCAAAAAACTTCCAATGCGTATGGCTATAAAAGTGTTGCGTATGAGCGACTTTCATATACGATATTTTTGATCGTCTTTGAACTTTTGCGTGCGAGTGGACTTTTACTTGTGGCATATAGCAATCTTAGCATCGGGATGATGTTTGCAATGTTTGGCTATATCTGGTTCATCATGACGCCTGTACAAGATATCTTGTCGATGCAATACTCTTACGCTTCGGCGATGGCGGCAATAAAACGTCTCAATAAAATCCTTTCTCTTAAAACAGAAGCGAGTTCAGACAAAAAGCTCGATGGGATGCATGTAGATATCTCTCTTAAAAATCTTGGCTTTTCATACAATGCAGACAAAAAAATCCTCGAAGATATCTCTTTTGATATTCCATCAGGTTCTAAAATAGCACTAATTGGCGCAAGCGGAAGTGGTAAGACTACGCTGGCTCAAGTGATATCAGGCTTTTATGAAAAAGATTCTGGAAGCTTTACATGTAATGGTATCAATGTGGAAGAATTGGATAAAACTTCTTTGAGAAAGAAGATATTTTTAGTCTTACAAATGCCTATACTTTTTAATTCCACTTTACGGTTTAATATTACGATGGGCGAAGAGATAAGTGATGAAGAGATATTTAAAGCACTCTCGATTGCACAGTTAAAAGAGATGGTAGATGGGATGCCTTTGGGACTTGATACCATAGTTGGGCATCACGGCATCCGTCTCTCAGGCGGACAAAGACAACGTATAAGCATAGCAAGGATGATACTCTCAGATCCGAGCATTGTGATCTTCGATGAGTCCACTTCAGCCCTTGATGTACATACAGAAGCAAAGCTTTACACGGCGATTATACCGCTTTTAGAAGAGAAAACTGTTATCACCATTGCTCATCGTTTGAGCACTGTTAAAAATGCAGATAGGATCTATGTGCTTGAGTCTGGAAAGATAGTTCAAAGCGGAACGCATGAAGAGTTACAACGTGAAGAGGGGCATTATATGGAGTTTCTTAAAAATCAGTTGATTTAACTAGTTGTAACTCAGTGTTTTGAACAAAACCTTTTTTGGTTTTGTACTAAGATCTGTATCGGTACAAAAAAATCATTGATCAAAAGTGCTTCACGAGTGAGTTTATAAAGATCTGTATGTGGATACAAATAGCTGGCATATGCGTTAGAAATGAAAAAATTTGCATTATGATCGTTGATATTTACTTCAGCAAGAGCATCGTCAATATATATCATAGCACTTTGAAACTCTTTAAACTGCATATTATCACTTGCAACTTCAAGTCTATTTAAAATGGCAAATATAAGATTAAAATGAAATTGCTCTTCTTCTTTGTCAAAGATCTCTTTTTGGCTAAATTTTGCAAAGATACTAGCAACTACAATAGAAACTTTATGTTTATTTTGATAAGCAAATTGAGTTTCAAATAGTTCATAACAAGTGTCGACAGTAAGTTCTAAGAGCTTAACAAAATCAGGTAAAGTTTTACATTTTTTTAAGAGTTTTTCAATATTTAGAGGAAAACTAGTGACTATTTCTTCCTTTTGTTTAAATAATTTGTTTAAAAATGTAAACATATTTGCTTCCTTCTTCTTTTTTATAATGACAGCTCGACGATTGCATTAGAGCATTAGATCAATCTTGCGCCATAAAAGTAAACGCCTTCAAGAACCTCTTGGCTTATATGCATGATCTCGCATTTTAGCTCAGATTTATTGTCAAGCATCTCTTTTGGCTTAAGAGTGAGTCTATCACCGATTTTTCTTTTGAGCATATCAGTTGTTACATCATAAAATGAGACTCCACTTTCTGAGTAATCAAAGATATAAACAAAGTTTTTATTGTCATCTTGCGCTTGTAATGGCGGTGTGATAACACTTCTTTTTGCTCCTCTATTATTTAAAACCACTTCAAATCCATCTGCCAAAGATTTTAACGAAGCACTTTTGTCTGCCGTGTCTTTCATGATAATTTTAGAATCCTCGGCATTTTTTACAAGCACTTTACTTGATTCTTCAACATGCTCTAGCTCTTCTTCCATGTGGTGAAGCATTACAGATTCTTCATTGAATTGTCTGTTAAACTCTACTAAATATTTTGAGATAAGATCAAAACTATTTTTAATCTCTTCAAAATTTTGATCGATAATTGTCGAGCTTTCAACAAGAGAAGTTACACTTGTTTTAGAAGTTAAAGCACTTTTTGTGACATTGTCTATTTGATTGTCTATTTTCTTTAGGACTTGCCCTATATCATCCGCATTTTTTTGTGACACTTCTGCAAGTTCCCGTATTTTGTCAGCAACAACTGCAAAGCTTCGTCCATGGACTCCAGCACGAGCAGCTTCTATGGCAGCATTTAGAGAGATAAGATTTGTTTCATCAGCAATATCAGAGATAATATCCATCATTTTTGAGATCTCTTGAGAAAATCTTTTGAGATCTTGGACTGTAGTAGTTGTATTTTCCATCGATTCTATCGCTTTTGAACCTTGAGTGAGGTTTTTAGCAACTTCTAGTTGACTGGTTTCTACAACTTTTTTTGAATGGTCTGAACTCTTAAACATACTTGTTAAAGTTGTTTGCATCACTTTATTGTCTTGTAATATCTCATATAGTTTCTCTTTCGAGCTATTTAAAGAGTTGTGTTGAGCATGGACATGTTCATTTGTCTGATCGATTTTGACATAACCATAACTCGCATTAAACGCCATTTGCTTACTTTCATTGACAACATTTTCTATAACAGGTTTTAAAGTAGAGACCATTTGGTTGAGATGTGTAAAGAGCATATCTATCTCATTTTTTGTATCTTCTTTATTGTCAAGCTCATCTTTTACAATATCATGAATGATAAAGTTTCCTTTTTCTACTCTCATTATGACACTTAAAAGTTTGTTGATACGTGATGAAACAAACTTGCTGAAAAGATAGTGTGTCAAAAGCAGAATAATGACAATATTAATAATACCTGTAAGAATGGTTAAGAAAATATTTTCTTTGATGGCTGTTTTAAAATCATTAAGATCAATTCTTACATCTTCTATCGCGATAACATTACCAGCAGTCCAAGTCGGATGGCACATTTTACATTTGTCTTCGGCAACAATAGGACGAGATAAAAGATAATACTCTTTATCCGCATCAAATACATTTTTTTCTATTTCTTTTAAACTTTTGTCTTTTTGAAAGGTATCTATGAGATCTGATTCATACTGAGTTGCTTTATTTTTTTCATTTGTAGGAGTTTTGGAAGCTTCTTTAAAAAAGACTTTTCCACCAGAGAGTGCCGTAAATTTGTCAAACACTTCATTTTGAATTATTTGGGGTGTTTCAGTAGATTCATTGCTGAAAAATTTTTGATTTCTTGACTCAAGGAGAACATCTGCAAAATTGAGAACAGAAGTGGCTTGAGATTTGAGGTTGATAGTCAAGGACTCTTTTTGCTTTACATAACCATAATAATAAAATACTGCAGAAATAGAAATAAATGCAGTAGCAAAAAGAAGGGAAAACATCGTCGCAAGTTTTAATTTTTTAACATCCATAGAACACCTGTAATTGTTGAATTATATAAGGATATTTTATCGAAAAAAGGCTTTTGTTATTTTAAATTATTCGGAAATTTGAGTTTATCTTGAAGAAAAAAGTGGTGGCGCAGCGGACGGGGCTCGAACCCGCGACCCCCTGCGTGACAGGCAGGTATTCTAACCAACTGAACTACCGCTGCTAAAGGTCTCATTATATACGACTTACATGTAACTACGTTAACACTATATTTTTAGTGACACCTGTGTCACGAGCTTTGCGCTGAGCAAAACACAGTGTTAACGTAGCGAAAACGGACTTTGTTCGTTTTGCGTATAAATAAAATGTTATGGTGGGCATTACAAGACTCGAACTTGTGACATCTACCTTGTAAGGGTAGCGCTCTACCAACTGAGCTAAACGCCCTTTAAAAAAGGATATAACACCATAATGGCGACCCCTAAAGGATTTGAACCTCTGTTCCTACCATGAAGTGATAGTGTCCTTGGCCACTAGACGAAAGGGTCACTTTCATAAACAAAAGGCGTATAAATAATGGTGGGCATTACAAGACTCGAACTTGTGACATCTACCTTGTAAGGGTAGCGCTCTACCAACTGAGCTAAACGCCCATTATTTTTTAAAGTGGCGCAGCGGACGGGGCTCGAACCCGCGACCCCCTGCGTGACAGGCAGGTATTCTAACCAACTGAACTACCGCTGCACCTATATTGTCACTGGTGTCCCGTGATGGATTCGAACCATCGGCCACATCATTAAAAGTGACGTGCTCTACCAGCTGAGCTAACGAGACATTTTCTCACTTTCTTGTGAGGGCGAAATTATATGTAAATAGATTTTTTTTGTCAAGGCTTTTCGCTCAATTTGCGAAAAAAAGTTCTTTATCTATCTCAAGTAGCATTCTTATAGCGTACAAAGCACTTTGCTCTTGGATATATTTGCGGTCTCCTGAAAGTGAAAGCATATGTGTTTTTTCATTTTTTTTATTTCTCGCACTTATATAGACAGTGCCTACAGGTTTTTCTTCTGTGCCGCCCGTTGGACCAGCAATACCACTGATGGCAACTGAGTAATTAGCGTAGCTGACATTGAGAGCGCCTTCGCTCATCTCTTGGACAACATCCGCACTCACAGCTCCAAAGCTTTCAAGATTAGTATGATCCACTGCAAGCCAGTTTTCTTTGAGTGCATTTGAGTAAGTTATTAAAGAACCGTCGAACACATTTGAAGCTCCGCTCTCTTTAGTAAACATATATGAGAGTAATCCGCCGCTGCAGCTTTCTGCAAAAGTGACTTTTCTTTGTGCGTGATTCAATTTTTCGATGATATAGGCAGGAATATTGGAAGCTGCGATGATCTTTGAGCTTAATAGCTGTTTTGCTGAAGAGATAAACTGCGTTATATTTCCATACTTTCTACTCGTAATATCGATTTGCAACCAGTTTTCTACGATATCGGTAAACTCTATCTTCACTTCATTTGTCTGCGCAATAGGAGAGAGTAGGGCCTTTGCACTTTCTCTATCCTCACGGAAAAGATGGATAGTCGCATTTAAGTTTTCATCATCAAGTAATATTCTTGGGAACTCACAAAGTTCATCTACATGTAAGACATTGACAATACTATTTTCATAGTTTAAAAGATAGCTTTGATCTTCAAAGACTGTACAACGTGAGGGAATAAGCATATTTTCTTTAAGGATTTGGTTGTCTGCTGTGACGGTACACAAGAGTTTACCAACAACACTGAAGTTGTGTTTTGTCGTGATAATAAGGAGTTTTGCCTCAGATGAGAGTTCACGCTCGAGATAAAGAAAAAGAGAGTTGTCATTCTCTTGAAAGAAAGTGATTGAATCAATAAAAGCGATTTTTTTCTCGACCTCGCGAAGAATATAATTTTTTAAATAACTGTTGTTTGAAAACTTGTTACCGATAAATAAGAGATTGAATTTCATAGATAAACCTTAGAAAATAACGTTGATGGATTATATCACATCAGTGTGTTTTAAACACTTTAAAGATATAATCCAACAATTTTTAAATAAATAAAAACTCTAATAAATGAGGCCTCAATGGACTATAAAGATACCCTTCTTTTACCTACAACAAATTTTGCTATGCGTGGAAATCTTCCGCAAAATGAGCCTATAAGATACGCATCTTGGTATGAAAAAGATGTTTATACAAAGATGAAAAACAAACGTAAAGGGAGAGAATCTTTTACACTTCATGATGGTCCTCCTTATGCAAATGGGCATATCCATATCGGTCACGCGCTCAATAAAATACTTAAAGATATCATCGTAAAACAGAACTATTTTGCAGGAAAATCTGTGCGTTTGACTCCGGGTTGGGATTGTCATGGACTGCCGATAGAGCAGCAAGTAGAGAAAAAAATTGGCGGAAAACAGAAAAAAGAGTTACTTGAAACTTCTGAGATTAGAAAACTTTGTCGCGAACATGCCGCGTCTTTTGTAGATATCCAACGCGGTGAATTCAAACAGCTTGGAATTATCGCTGATTGGGAAAATCCTTATGTCACTATGGATTATAAATTTGAAGCAAACATCTACAGAACTCTATGTGAAGTAGCAAAAAAAGGGCTTCTTATCGAGAGGTCTAAACCTGTTTTTTGGAGCTGGGCAGAGAGAACGGCATTGGCTGAAGCTGAAGTTGAGTATCAAGATAAAGAGGATTACTCTATCTATATCGCGTTTGAACTCAGTGACCATGCAAAAGCAAAAGTCGGCATAAACGGTAAAGCTGCTTTGGTTATCTGGACGACGACTCCTTGGACGATTCCAGCGAATACGGGTATCTCACTCAACCCTGATGAGAGCTATGTTCTTACAACTGATGGTTATATTGTGGCAGATAAACTCCATGAGACACTTCATAAAGCAGGCATCATAAAAGGAGAGATTGCACAAACTTTTGATGCGCCTGTTTTTGAACATCTAAAAGCACTTAATCCTCTAAACGGTAGAGAATCTACATTGGTTTTAGGCGAGCACGTTTTAATGGAAAATGGTACGGGCGCAGTTCACACAGCCCCAGGACACGGCGAAGATGACTACCGTGTAGGTCTAAAATATAACCTTGAAGTGGTAATGCCCGTCGATGAAACTGGATGTTATGATGATACGGTAGTAGGACTAGAACTAATTCCTAACGCAGAGGATTTCGTAGGCAAGCATATCTTCAAATCAAACGAAGCGATCATCGAATTATTGGGCGAAAGTGTCTTACATGTAAGCAAATTTTCACACTCATATCCACACTGTTGGAGAAGTCATACGCCATTAATCTACAGAGCTACAAAACAGTGGTTTATCTCTGTGGATGGAACTCCGATTGGCGAGGACAAGACTTTAAGAGAGATAGCAACAGACGAAGTGGCAAAGACGGCTTTTTATCCTGAAACTGGACGTAATCGTCTCAACTCTATGGTTGCAAACCGTCCTGACTGGTGTATCTCTCGTCAGCGTGACTGGGGTGTTCCTATCGCGTTTTTTAGAGTAAAAGCTACGGGCGAAGTAGTGTTTGACGAGAAAGTGATGAACTTTGTCGCTATGATATTTGAGATGCAGGGAAGTGATGTTTGGTACTCTATGGAGATCGCAGAACTTCTCTATCCAGGATGTGTTTACAAAGCTGATGAACTTGAAAAAGTGACAGATATCTTAGACGTTTGGTTTGACAGTGGCTCTACTTGGAACGCGGTTTTAAAATCTCGCAACTATGACGCTGGCGAATATCCTGCGGATATCTACTTAGAAGGTAGCGATCAACACCGCGGATGGTTCCAGTCTTCACTCTTTTTAAGTGCGGCAGTTCAGCACAAAGCACCTTATAAAACAGTCCTTACTCACGGTTTCACGGTCGATGCTAAGGGCGAAAAGATGAGTAAATCTAAGGGCAATGTTGTCGCACCTGACAAAGTCTTAAAAGAGTTTGGTTCTGAAATTCTTCGTCTATGGGTTGCATCAAGCGACTATCAAGGAGATCTCAAAATCTCTGATGATATCTTGAAACAGATCGCAGAAAACTATAGAAAACTTAGAAATACATTTAGAATCATGCTCGCAAACATTGATGATTTGGAAACCCTTGTCGAGTTCAAAGATATGGGAATTTTAGACAGATGGATACTTGAAAAAGCGAGTAAAGTATTTGCAGAAGTGATGAAAAACTTCAATGACTATAACTTTGTTCAAGCGATGAGCTTACTAAACAACTTCGTCGTAAACGACCTTAGCGGTATCTACATCGACATCACAAAAGACAGACTCTATTGTGATGATAAAAACGATATGCACAGACGTTCAAGCCAGAGTGCATTGGCGATGATAGCACAGTCATTGCTTACGCTTGTAGCTCCGATACTTACATATACAGCAGATGAGATTTTAGAGAATTTCCCAGCAGTAATCAAAGGCGATGCAGAGGATATCTTTGATCTTGAATACACAGCCTTACATGTAAGCATCTCAGGATTTGATGAAGCATATATGCTTAAAGCTAGAGATGCATTTTTCGAGATCGTCGATGGGCTGAAAAAAGAGAAAATCATTAAAAGTACTTTAGAAGTCGAGATCTCTACAGGTTCTACGATTCTTCTTGCTATGGATGCCACAGAAGCTGAAGACTGGTTTGTGGTCTCAAGCCTAAACAACAACGATGTAGCAGGCGAAGAACTAGGTCATTTCACAGTAAATGGCGATGAGTTTGTAGTCATAAAAGCAACAAAAGCAAAGTGTCCAAGATGCTGGAAATTCCAATCTGCAAATGAAGAGTGCCTCTGCGAACGTTGTGCAAAGGTAGTAAATGCCTGATTTCGCACAACCTGTTTCTATGAGCTTTATCATCGAAACTATAGGTGTTATCTTCGTCATCATCGGTGTGGGCATCGCCCTTGTTAAAAAGGGTAAGTCGTCTAGAAATCTAAAGGGCTGATGATTTTAGACTTGTTCATCTCAGCTACGACGTGCGTGTAAATCATCGTAGTTTCTACTGATTTATGACCCAATAGCTCTTGTATACTACGTAAGTCTATACCCGCTTGTAAAAGGTGAGTAGCATAGCTATGACGAAATATATGAGATGTCGCCCGTTTTTGAACATTGGCTTTTTGAGAAGCAATTTTAATATTCCTTCCAAATGTTTTAGGATGAAAATGATGTCTCCTTATCTCTTCACTTCTTGGATCTTTAGAAACTTTTTTCATAGGGAAAATATATTGCCATATAAAGTCGAACTTTGCATGTTTATATTTCTTTTCTAAAGCAAATGGCAAGTAGACACTGCCATATCCTTGGGCTAAATCATTAGTTTTGTTCTATGATATGTAAAACATTTTCTTTAGATAGAACCGTTGGTATATGTTTGCGTTCTTGTGCTCTAAGAGCTTGAATGTTTAAAGATGTCATATCTATATGAAGCACTTCTTTATACAAAAATAAAATAGCTGAAAAAGCTTGGTTTTCTAAAGAAACATTTTGCTATGCAAAAGCGATTCTCTTGTTTTGTGTAGAAGGTGCAACTTTGTCTTTTACAGCAAGAGAAGTTAAAAACGATTCAATTTCTGGCTTTGACATCTCTTTTGGATGACGTTTATTGTGAAACAATATATATGATTTTATCCAATAAATATAGGTTTTTTCGGTTGAGATACTATAGTGTTTAAAACGTATTTTTTCTCTCACAATATCCAGTAACTTCTTCTTTTGTTCCATAGTAGCTCCTCTTGCTTAAAGGACATAATGTCCTTTAAATAGGTTTTATAACAATTAAGTCAACATCCTGTCCAAATAACGACAAATTTAGAGTTATAAGTACACATTATCTTTAAGAATAATATGAAGATTAGAGCAAATAAAGAAAAAATATGACATTTTGAAATATATCTTAGTTTATTTATAATTTTTTTTGTGTCTATTAATATAGAAAATTAAGATTAAGTTCTCTATAATGGGAATGAATAAATAGTTATATAGCAAGTGAGGTATAAAGCCCTATTTATTGGACTTAAACATACTTTATTTTTGCAGGTGTGCCCAAACTTGTGCCCATTTGTGTCAGGACATAAGTTATGAAGCTATTAAAAAAGCACCTCGTTTTTTATCTTTATTCTCTATGTATCTTGCATACATTGTGAGCGTTATAGCAGAAGTCGTGTGACCTAGCATCTTACTTACCCATAAGATATCTTCTCCATTACTAATCATCATCGATGCAAAAGTATGTCTCATCTGATATGGATTTCTATACTTAATATCTAGGTTTTCAAATATTGGTCTCCAATAGTATTGAGATATAGCCGAAAAATCACAATATGGCTTTTTATAAAAACCATTAAACAGATATTCACTCTCATCTACTTTATACTTTAGATGATTTTGCAAGTAAGGCAAGAGTATATCGATGATGTCTACATCTCTGATACTAGCTTTAGTCTTAGGGTTAGACTCGATGTTATTTCTCTTGGCTCGTCTTACTTTGATGATGTTTTTTTCAAAGTCAATATCACTCCATTTAAGAGCTACTATCTCCCCAGTTCTCATCCCAGTAAAAAAACCTATTGCAAATACTGCCTTTACCTTTTCATCGACAGCGTTCAAGATTGTAAATATATCATCTTGTTTAAATGGAAGTATCTCATTTACTGGTACGTTTACAGGTTTTTTAATAAGCTTTAGAGGGTTTCTAGTGATGAGTTCATCTGCTAAGGCATCATTAAACAGCACATTAAAAACTGCTCTTATCATCGATAACGATTTAGTAGATAAGTTCTTATTTATCTTATTCTGCCAAGTGGCTATCTCTGATGGTTTTATCTCATCTAGTCTCTTGTTTCCAAAGATTGGCTTGATATGTCTTTCATAGATATATCTATGATTTTTTTGTGTTAAGCCTCTTCTATGAACCTCATGTATCTCAAAGCTTACTTGCATAAACTCATCGACTGTCGGTACTTTTTTAACATTGGTATTTTCAATGAACTCTTCCGAATTTAGTTGATGTACTATCTCAGGAATTAGTTTGGTTTCGGCTAGTTTGCGGTTCGTCTTTGTATCATCAAGGTTCAAAGATTTTCTATATCTTTTTGATTGATGATAAAATGTTATCCACAGCTTGCCTTTGCGACTGATTAATTTCATCTGTTTTGTCCTTACAGATAACCCATTCATCAATTGCAACTCTATCAAAGAGTATTTTACCACTCTTTTTATAGAAGTGTAAACCCTCGATAAAAACCGTATCTTTAAATTTATATATCCTATCCGCTGAATAGCTGAGATATTCTGCCAAATCTTTGACACTCAGCCACCGTTTTGTGTGAGTATTTTCTAGATTGTTATTCAGTTTTTCGATTAAAGCAAACATCTGAGGAAGCAGTTTTAAACTTTCAAATTCTATGTTCATATTCCACCACCCTAAAACGGAAACTCAATAAGCCCACGTTTTACAAGCTCATCATTGATCTGATTCCGAAAGAGTTCAAGCTCTTTAAATCCCTCTTCACTTGGATACATGGATGCCATCTCTTGAGAGATTCTTCTTTCAAGCTCTTGCAGTCCATAATCTGAATAAGTCTTTAGTTCATCTACAAATGTAGGTTTGCTTTTCTCTTTTGCTTTTTCCTCATCATGTACTCTCTTCATCTCAAGTCTTGTATCAAACTCCTCTTTGGCATCTTGGAGCAGTGCTATAAAATAAAGAACTGTAGGTTCATTGCCGTGTAAGAGCAATCTATTTATATGCCTTTTTATAGGCTTACGGGCATCTTCTAAAGTGTATCTGTAAGATATCTTCTCTATCTTTTCAAGAGGTGTTGTTATCTGCATAAAGCTTTTGTTGTCATAGTGAGTTGAGATATATTGCCAGACTGGAAGAACATCAGCTCTCTTTCTATTACTAGAGTTTATCTGTTGCTCTGTAAGCGTTGATATATCAAGTAGTTTGATTAAATCGCATCCTAACTCAAACAAACTCTTTGCACGTCCTAGTGCATCCTTTACGCTCTCAATACCATATCTTTTTAAAAACTCACGGTGTAGTTCAAACTCTACATTGAAGATAGGTTTTTCAGTGTCCAATCCATTTACTCCGAAGTAGTTGAGCATCACCTCTCTTTTTATCTGTGATGCACTCTCTAGCTCTTTGAGTTTATTATATATTCTGAGCATAAAAGGATTTTTACCTACATAATAGGTCTCTAGTTCATAACCGCTTGAGCGTTCACCAATATTTGCACTATGGTTTTTCTTTTTTGAGAGTATCATCTCTTTTTTGAGATATTTGAAATCATGTTGGATGAACATATTGACATCTATCCTCGTTATAAGGAAATTTCTCTCACTTAATAATGCACCTTTTAAGAATTGTTCATTTACATATTCAAGTAAGGATTCTATACCTATGGTGTAGATACCTATTGCATTTAACTGTACTCTGATATTGTGGATGTTTTGAGCTTTCTCTGAATCCTTAAATCCTATTCTAAAGAACTCATGGTTAAACCATAAGAAGCCATCTCTTCCCATTCCGCTATATTTGATATCGATATCATTTACAGTGACGATGATGTCAGTGTCAGCATATGCAATATTAAAAGAGCTGAACTCTTGTTTTTTATCCTCTATCTGATTGATGATATCTTCAAAGTAATTATCATATCCGCCACCGCTTTGAGCAAAGTAATAGAGGGCATCTATACCGCTTACTTGAGGTGTATTGTTATTATCTATTTTTTTCATAGTAATTTTCCTTTCTAGCTTCTATGAGCTGATATTTGAAGAACATTTAGAGATGTCCTTTGTGATTTATGTAAGGGGGTGTTACTAGAACCCCCTCGACAATTAAATTGATATATTTTAGACATAGATATAGCCTTATAGATTTATCAATCAACAATATTTATTTTTAATTTATGGGATTGGTAACAGCTTGCGTAGATATCTCTAGCGGATGAGGCTCCGCTAGCCGATATCTACTTCAGCTCGTTACATCTCAGATATTTTCAAAATATCTGAGCTTTGTTAGATTCCAAAGAATGTAATCTGTCCGAAGTAGCCTACATCTATCTCGATAGTCTTGCCGATAGAGTTCTTGTGTGTTTCAAACACTTCACTACTTACGGTAATATCGATAAGCTCTTGCTTGATAGAGCCGTTTTTTGTAGGTTTTTTTATTAAAAGCTGTAGCTTTGAACGTGAAGGAGTAACTACTCCCGACTCTTTGTTGGTGTACTCGTCTGATTTGTATGTGTTCAGTAACACGGCACTTAGTTTTAACATTGTTTTTGTCTCCTATGACATTTGGATTTTGGAGACTAGCTAGTCATTTTGTTGCAACAGTAAAAGTTTAGAATATTTGGATTTGAAAAAAATCGGAACTTTTACTAGTATTTTTGTAAAAGTTCTATAGGAGTCATGAGGATGTAAGATTTTAAAGGATTATTTATAAGCGGTTTTATCTCGTTTGTAGGAAATTTATTTGTATCAATATTAAGCTCTTGCATACTTTGAATCACGGCGTGTTCAATATAATCTTTCTGAGGTTCAGTAATCATTATTGTTTTTACACTAGAGTTAAATACTACATGTGAGCCAATAACTTCTTTTATATGAATATTACTCAGCAGTTCGCTACCCTTATAAGTATTTACTTTTCCAAATATATTGTCAGCTAGATATTTTGAATATATCAATGCATCTGATTTTGAGAATCTCATCTTAAAAAGTAGATAATAATAAAGAATTATTACTAGACTGTTAGCACAATCTTCTTTTGTAACTTTACCAGACATAAATATTGTGAGTGCTTCTTTTATCTCATTGGACTCATAATCGTTATTATTAAGCATCTTTAAATTATCTATACCCACCATTGCAAAGTAACTCAAAAAGAATTTTAAATATTTAACTCGATAATATAATGTTCTATAAACAAAAGCAGTTAATAAATGACTAGAGGGGAGTTTTGTTGTTAAAGTTTTATTTTTCTTTTTATGTTTGAGATAACGTTTCTTATATTTCTTATACTCTAGTTTAAAAGATTGCTTTGCTTTTTTAAATCTAGCAATTGAATTTTTAATAAAATCACTATTATTTGAGAGTTCATAAGCTAAAAAGGTATCTCTTATAAAACCAAGTATTTTATATGTGTGATATAGATATATTCTGCCATTGAGTTTAAAAGGAATATCTTTTGTCATAACATATTCTAAGTCACTTCGAATTTTACTCATATATGGAATTTTATAATCTTGTTCAACTGAATAATAGTCAAATGCTTCAAGAGTGTTCATTAAATACAATTTACGAACTGGCAGGTATGGTAAAAAATGAATTTCATCTTTAAGTCTATAGAGTTGAATTTCATCTTTTATATTATTAATCGTATTCATTACATAATCATGTTTTTCTTTGGAAAAGAATGAACTATACTTTTTCTTATAGACATCTCTTATTGGAACTATTTTAAAATCATTGAACTGTTTTGAATAGTATATTGTAACCCTACCTTTTGACTTTGCCATAATAGAACTCCATTTTAAAAATACCACTTATTATTAATAAATAGTACGACATAAATAAAATAATACCACTATAAATAATATTTGTCTACATGAAAATTAGTTAATAGAGTATAATTTTAAAAATAGGAGTGACACTATGGCAAAAGTTGGAAGACCAAAAAAAGAAGAAGATAAGAGAGATATTGAAATACGTTTTAGAGTCTCAGCAGAAGAGAATGAGCGTATTGAGAGACTTGCTGAAAAGATGCAGATGAATAAATCAAGACTTATTAGGAACATTGTATTGGGAGACTTAGGTGAAATAAATATGATGCACAATATTGGATTTTTACCAATAGTGCAAAATGTTTTATCGTTTTATGAGAAGAATTTTAAGGGTGTGGATTATTGGAATAGGATAAAAAAGGATTGAAGAAGTATCTTTTTTGCTATTTGGACTAAGAAATTAAAAGGTTTAAGTGCCTTTTGTATTTTGGATTAATGAGCATTGTTTGATGAACTGATGAAAATTATAAAACATACATTTTATTGTGCCAAGCACCTTTGATGTATAGTATTTGTCCAAAAAGTAAGATAACAGTATAAATCTATGATTGAGAGACTAGAGTTTTTGAATGTATATATTTTATTGGATTTTGTAATCAATTCACAATTATATTGATATGTACCACCTCCTCGGGGGAGGTGAATAAATCTTCTTTCAAATTTGATTTCATTCACGTCATCTTTTAGAATAACAATAGTTTTGAAATTTTTTTGAATTTCAATGGTATCAGGATTTATTTTTTTAAGCTCTGTATCATCTATTAACAAAAACACTGGAGTGAACAAAAGTAGAGAAAGGAAAATTACAAATAGATTTCCTAATAATAATGGAATTAGCATAAATGGTAACATTAAAATTATAAATGTAATCGCAATGTATCGACTTTTCTTTCTTTTTAGTGGTTTAAAAAGTTCTTCATCCGAAATTTCTATTTTGTAATTGTTAAATAATTTTTCAAAAAAAATACTATAATTTTCCATTTGATAAGGTAAATAAAATGTACTTTTTTCTTTTAGGTTAAAACAAAATACACCATCCTCTGTAATACTGGTTATATCTGAAAATGTAAATTGCTTCACAATATTTTTTGACATTTGATAAGTAATTGAATTTACTTCATCAATCGAAATAGTATATTTCAGCCGAACAAGTTTTCGATGTCCTATATAAAAACCAATTAAAAGTAATATTATAGTAGTGAATAGAAGATATAAAAAAACAAGTTTTAATCCTAGTGTAGCAGTATCCAGTTTTATTAAATAAAACAATCCTATCATAGAGAGTATAATTAAAATACCTACCATAAGAAGTACAATATATTGAAAAAATTTTCTTAATACATTCGGTTTATATAAGATATACATTTGATTTACATTTTTCCTAATTAGTGAATTAATACTGGAATGAGCCCTATTTTTTAGATAGAAAATTATTCAGCTAATACTTGATTTTTAAAAGCTTCCAAATTATATCTTTTTCAAACTCATTTGAAGAAATATATCCATTTCTTCTTTTTGATTGTAAAATATTTCTATATGTTTAAATATTTTGTGATAGCATTATTGTTATATTTTAGTAGTCATTCCAGACTGAATGAAGAAAAAGTATCAGTGCGTACATATAGGTAGAAATAATTCAAACTTAAAAGAAGAAGAAAAAAAAGATGGTAGAACTTCATATTGGAACCAATGTTTTATGTTTTCTTGGAATTTTCATATTTTATATGTCTTGGGTGTATGATAGAGAAGAAAAATATCTTACAAAAAATTCTTTAGGAGTGGTTGAAAAAGACATAGTTATACAAAACAAACTTATAAATAATGAAAAATTAACCTTAGCAGAGTCTTTTCATCTGTATAGCTACAAAATTTGGTACGTTTTTATCAGAATCGGTCGCTATGGCGGTATCTTTCTATTTATAATTGGATGCTTGAATTATTTTCTGTTCCAAAAATGAGCTAGAAATATCCATATTTGACTATATGCAAATTATAAGAAGCTCTGTTAGAAGCTGTAAATAAGGTGTTTTGTAGTTTTCAGTATTCTAATAGATAGAATTTTTCATCACCAATCATTCTAATAGTAATGTGCCCAAAGTGTGCCTAAATATGACAAATTATATGTAAATTGAAAAGTGATAGAAGTTGCAAAAACACGTGCTTATGGGTATCTTTAGTTATTTATTGCTATAACTTTGTAGTAAATAGTTAGACAACAGGACTATTAACATGAAAGTAGAAAAGATAAACTATAAAGAAATTCATAATCAAGTTGAATATATACAAAAGATATTTAATGATAATAACATAACTATAAATCAACAAAGTTACTTATTTAAGTTGCTTAAAAAGACTTTAGAAAACTATAGTGATAGCAATACTCCTTTTGAAGTATTTGATGCCTTATATACAAATAGGATTTATTCAGCCTTACTTAATTTAGAAGGTTTTGAAAACAAGAATAAGTATTTAAAAGACTTATTAAATGGTACACTAGATTTCATGGAGATAACACAATCTCACTCAAAAAACATACTTTTTGAATTGGAAGTAGCGGGTAGTCTTCGTAAAATATTTAAAAATACTTATTTGGATGAACCAGATATTGTTGTACCATTTGAAGATGGAAATGTAGGTATTGCTTGTAAAAAAATAGTATCAGAAAATAATTTTGAGAATTTATTATCAAAAGGCGTAAAACAAATTAAAACTAATGGTTTTATTTTTGGAATTGTTGCAGTTAATATTGATAATTTATTACCAGAAAAAACTATTTTAAATGCCGATACAATAAGTCAAGCTTCAGATATTTTACATGAAGAAAATATGAAATTTATAAATAAATATTCAAGTAAATTTTTCAAATATTTAAGAGATAATAGAATTATATCTGTTCTAGTTGTATCATCAACTATTGTAGATATAAAAAATGAAAAACCAAGGTTTAACAACATAACAGAATCTACACTATGGACTATACAAAATTTAGGCGAAGAGCATAAAGAAAAGATAGAAAAATTTAAACTGCTCGCAAGTAGTATCGTCTAACAAAACGCAGGAGCCAATATTTGACCCAAGAGCAGGTCAAATGTTGCTCTCCTTAAACGTTAGCTAAAGGATTAAATCACAATGCAGAAAGTAATTATTGATACTAATATATATTATTCTTTAGTTGAAATATCAGAAAATTTAAAAGTTAATAAAGATTCATTTTTAAATTTTGATAAATATATCACATCAGCAACTTTAATTGAATGTATAATTAAATACAGAAATGATTTAACTACATTAGACTTCTTGCATAACCTAACATTTTGCACCAAATCCTCGATCAGAGTTGATCAGGGCACATATCAGATTAAAGCGTAAACCAAATCGTTTTCT
>Ga0214165_1000099_pt1 | contig 68446 bp, 69 predicted proteins | sample TroBogypolimnion_34_FD_153004 | JGI IMG/M metagenome (GOLD analysis project Ga0214165, IMG submission 153004) | Freshwater microbial communities from Trout Bog Lake, WI - Practice 03JUN2009 hypolimnion v3 | ecosystem: Environmental > Aquatic > Freshwater > Lake > Hypolimnion/Profundal zone ... | reverse complement strand
TTGAAACTGGTCATGTTCATGACGTTGCCAGTGGCTGTGGTTTCAGCGGTGGCCTGCCCCCAGTTCGGGTTGAGGTTTGCTGCGACCGGTGTGGTGTTGGTTCCCACAATGGTGATGTTTGCGGTGGTAGCAGGCACGGTATAGGTGTTCTTCGCCTCCACCGTATTGCTGTTGCCGTTGATATCGGTCACCTTGTTGATCGGCAGCGTGGCGACGACGCTGGTTGCACCAGACGTTGGTGTGACGACCAGGGTATAGGAGTTGCTTCCGATCGAGGTGACCGAGCTTGCTGCCGTTCCGCCGGTGACGGTGACTTCGCCCGCATTGAAGGTGGTGCCAACGCTCTCGTTAAAGGCAATGGTAAACACCACGGTGCCCCCGGTTCCCGCCGCGGAAGTGATGGTTGCCGTGGGCACGGTGCCACTGGCAGTGCCACCACCACAGCCACTCAAGCTGAGGACGGCAGCCAGCACAAAGGCCAGCAGTACCGCTATTTTTTGGTTCAGTTTCATATCAAAGTCTCCGGGTCGGTAGAAGGTTCAGAGGGCATGAGAAGCCAGGCATTTTCAAAAAAGCGCCTTGGAAGCCTCAAGTTTGAAAGCGCTTTCATGCAAGTGTAATGAGCATCGACGGTCTTCGCATATAAGGAGTTTCCCCTAGGCTTTTGATTTAGAAATCTGCGCCCATGCACGCGACTTGGTCAACGCCGGTAACCTGGCATGTGCTGCGTTTTTGTACCTGGTATTGCCAGCCCTATTGGTACACGCGCACACTCTGCACCTGCATGCTGTCACTGCTAAAGTTGGCTGGCACCGTGCCGCCCAGGGTGCCGCCTAGGGCCAGGTTGAGCAGCAGGTATTGCGGCTGGTCAAAGGGCCATGTGTTGGTGCCCGCATTGGCAGGCCGGGTATAGGTGTTGTAGACCACATCGTCCACACCGATTTGCAGACTGTTTACGCTCCATGTGAGCTGGTAATTGTGAAACGCGGTACATGCATCGGGCAGACTGGTGGTAACGCTGGTGCCAGAGCCTCCGGACACAGCGGTGTGCACCGTGCCCAGCACGCTTTGCTTGTCCACGTTGGTAAAGCCGCGTTGCTCCATCAAATCAATTTCGCCCCAGGCCGGCCAGGCGTTGGAAGTGGTTCCGCTGTTGTCCGTGAGGATACCGAGCATCCAGATCGCGGGCCAGGTACCCAGGCTGCAGGGCAACTTGGCGCGTACTTGCAAAAAGCCATAGGTGAAGCTGTATTTTCCCAAAGTGATCAGGCGCGCCGAGGTGAATGCCTGCCCACCGTTGTCCGCAAAGGCAGACGTGGACTCGCGCTGGGCCGTGATAGACAAAACGCCATTGCTGACCGCACTGTTCTGCAACCTGGCGTTGGCGTAATACTGCTGCTCGCCGTTGTACCAGCCAGCAGCGTTGCGAAACGTGTCGTAGGCCCATTTGGAACTGTCCGGCAGACCGTTGGAGGCAAACTCGTCGTGCCAGGCCAGCGTGCGGCCATTGACAATGAGCGGCACGCCGGCACTGTCGAGCACAGACTGACTGGCACTGGCAACGGCCTGGTTGAATCCGCCATTCACATCGCTAAAGCTGTGCACTGCCACGCTGGCACCGACCGTCGTCGCACTTGGGTTTGGTGTGACATTCAGCGTGTAATGCGTCGCGTCGATGCGGCTGACGTCTGCCAACTTGGTGCCACCCGTCAGCAATACTGTGGATGCGTTGAAGCTGCTGCCCACGTCGGCGCTGAAGCTAAAACTGAACTGCACCTGCCCACCGGGAACCACCGCCGAGGTCATGCTGACCGAAGGCCCACTGCCCGAGCCACTCCCAGTTCCCGAACCGGCGACGCTCGCCAACGAGGAACTACCGCCACCACCGCAGGCCATCAGTGGCAGGCACAAGAGCAACAACCGAAGTATGCAAGAACCTTGGTGCAATGTGGATTGCCAGTTGAAGGGTATTGCCATCTCAATGGCTAGCGCGAGCCATGCGTCCAGGTGCGACGGCCAAGGTGGTGCCATCGCTAAAGTGCACCTCCAGTGCTTGCTGGCCGGCATTGAATGCCAGATAGGTTTTGCGGCCGTCTTCCCGCTTGAATACGCTGTAGAACGTGGTGTTGGCGGTCACGGTCAAATCCACGGGGCCCATTTCCTGCAGGCTCAAGAGCCAGTGCAGGGCGTGGCTGCGGGTGTCACCCAATTCAAACGAACCCCAGCGATTCCAGGCGGCCAGCCCTGCGGCTGGGTCAACCAGGCCCAGATACTGGGCAAATATGTCTTGCCAGATGTCGGGCGGATTGACCTTCTTGCCGCGCGATTCCCAGAGCGCAATTTCTGGTTTGAGGCTGGCCACATTGCGTTTCACAAAGCCCGGGTCCGTAGCAAGATAGGTAGAAGCTGTGGTCAAGGGCAGGATGTTGATACCCTTGATCTGGCGCGGGTCGTCTATCCACCAGGTGTTGTGGGCCATCATCCCGCCGAACACTTGGCTGACCTCGATGTTCTGGTATTCAGGCGGAAACACCTTGGCCTGAATGTCAAACCAATAGTGGTTGATGGCCTGCACCTCGGTCGTATAGAGATACACGCCCAGGTCGCGCAGTGCCTTATCACCATGCACCTCGGCCCACAAAATGACGCCGGCCCAGGCGTTGATGGCTTCAGAGGAAGACTCCTGGTTGTTGCCCATCTCGCCCATGCCTATGCCGGAAGCCCAGGAGTGCCCTTCATAAGGGTCGAAGTTGCGCAGAAACGGAAAGTCAGCGCCGCCGCGTTTGGGGTTGGCAATGTCGGCCACCAGCAGATTGATCATTCCGCCCCACTTATCACTAGCGGCCCAGCTTGGATCGCGCAGCGCTATCTCCGCCGCGGCGCGAATCCAGTAACCATAGGTAAAGTGGTGGTCGTTGAGTTGCTCCACCGTGAAGAATTCTTCCGGATAGCTTGCGACCGTGCCCTGTGCCTTGTCGTAGTGGAAATAGGTGTTGCCTTCACCGGCCAGCCATTGTTCGGCGCGACCCTTCACCAAGGACAGCAATTTGTCCCGCGTCTCCAGATCCCCTTGTTGCTCCACGACATCCACCAGTTTCAGGATGCGCTGCAGGCCCTTGCCCTGCCAGTAAGGCCCCTTGCCCTCTTCGAGCATCATGCGCCTGGCATTGCGCACATCGACCTTGATCACGTCGCGCAATTCAGCGCTGCGTGGGTTGTCGGCCACGCCAGGCCAATACGGTACAAATCCACCGTACGTGGCGGTGGTCGTGAACTGCGATGCCTCCAGCAGGCGGATCGGGCCTCTGATGCTGTCATAGGAAGCACCCAGTTTGCCCTCCACCGACGCATTGTTAAACCATTGGTGCGGATAAAGGCCCAGCAACGGGCCTGCGTCGGCGCCTTCCATGGCCTGCGTTTCGGCACTGAAGGTGGTGAGTACTTGGCTCGTCTGCGTGTCAAACTTCCAGTCGACCTTGGTTGACTTCACAAAAGAATAGGCGTGCCTTGTAAACAAACTAAGCGTTTCAGGCTTGCCATCTGGCAGCGCCGCCGCACTCAGATAGCCGGTACCGGCAGGCAGATGGCCGATCCATTCGGCGTCCGACACTCTTTCCCAGTTGCCGCCGGTAGGCGCGAACAGCGCATAGTCCTTACCGCCAGTGGCCAGTGCCAACACCCGGGGATCGGTGCCCTGCACCACGCCCTGTACGCCCTGGGGCAGCCGCAAGCGCAGATCGCCACGGCTCACCCTCATCTGCACGTAGGGCATGCCGTGCGCCACCGTGACCTGCATGTCGTCAGCAGCGCGGGCCATGGAAATTTGGACTGACCAGTCACCGGCCCCGGCCAACTTGGCGGCCCCGGGCTCAAAGGCCATGGGCGACAGCAGCAAGGCGGCCCGGTGGGGATACTGAATGACCGTGTCCTTGCGCTCGGTAGGCAGCACTTGTTTGGCTGGCAAACCCAACTCCAGACCCTGAGCCGTGGTGCGCACCGTCATGGGCTGCACAAACAGGGCTTCAGGCTTGGCGCCATAGAGCAAGGTCGAGTACCACTGCGCAGAGGGAGCTGCGCGCGTCAGCATGGCATCCGTTCGCTGTGAGGCCTGGGGTACGGCGTGGTCTCCGGTTTTTGGCGCAGCAAAGTAGCTGCCTTCGCCCAGCTTGACGGCTTGTGCCTGCGCGCCCTGCGTGGCGCCCAGCGCAACACCCAAGGCTAGCAGGTAATGGGAAATCAGTTTCATGAGTCAATCCAGCAAGGCGTTCAGGAACAGCTTTGCATAATATTGAAAGCGCTTTCTTTTTTCCACAACTTTCGGCAAAACCGAGGGAATACCCGCACATCGGCTCCCCATTTCTGGAAAACTTTTTGCGCAGCCTAGGGAAAACACTGTGCACGGAATTCGCAAAAAGGAAGATCATAAATTCAAATTGAAAGCGCTTTCACAAATGTACCGCAGACAAACACCACCATGAAACCACTCCCCTACTTCCACAAGAGATTGCTTGCTGTTCAAGTGGCGGTCACCGTCCTGACCCTGTCGGCAGCAGGTTCCAGCCAGGCCCTTGATTTTGGTCCGGATGGCATGTTCAGCCTGAACGGTTTTGCGGAGCTGAAGACCACTATGCAAGGCAGTTATTGCCAGCAATGTCAGGTGGCGCCCAGCGGTGCGAGCAAGCAAGTCGCAAGCTCAGATGCGCTGATACCTGGCAAGACCTACGGCGACGCCACCTTGACCAACTGGCAGGCGCAGCCGGACCTCAGCTTCCGCTATGACCTGGGCAACGGCCTGAAGCTGGGAGGAAAATTGGGGCAACGCTGGCGCGAGTCCTTTGTGTCTGGCAACGACATAGAAACGCGCTACGGTGGCCTGGTTGACATTCCAGACTACTGGTACAACAAGAATCTGTCCCTTAGCCATGAAGACTATGGAACGGTGACGGTGGGGTCGATGACAGCGCGGGGTTGGAGTGTTGCTGACTATCCCTACGGTGGCAATCTAGGCGTGTCCGACTCCTGGGGCGCGAGTGGAGCGGGCTACGGCATGCTGGCCAACGCCATACGGCTTGGATCGCGCACGCTGGATGTGGCAAACGGCGATCTGTTTTTGGAAGTCAGCTACGACCAGGGCAACACCAACTTCACACGCCTCAAGCCGCAGTTCTGGGAGCTCTATGCGCAATACCACAAGGGTGACCTGGTGCTGGACGGCGTCGTACAGGACGCCACCAATGGGGCGCCCGGCGCCTGGGGTCATGCTCCGTTTAGCGGATTGACACCTTTTGCCGTCGATGACCAGAACCTGGCTCTCAACGGCAATCACCAGTCCATCGCCATGCTGATGGGCCGCTACCAGGTAAACAACCAGATTGAAGTCAGCGCCGGTATTCGACGCAATGAGTGGAAGGGAGCCAGCCTGATTTACAACCCGGTAAGCAACTGGACCACGGCCTTTAACGTCAACTTTGCCAACAACAACTATCCAGGCTACTCCGCAGTGTCGTACGACGGCATGTTGGGCCTGCGTTACCGGGTGAATAAATGGATTCTGTCCACTGGCATGGTGTATTTGGGCACCGCTGACACCAACAACCCTTCCGATCGCGGTCAAAACAACTCCGCCCTGTTCAACACGTTCAACGCCAACTACGAGTTTGGAAACGGCTGGCTGTTCGAGTCCACCTTCGGCATGGTGCATTACGCAAAGCGCGGCCTGTCGCCCATGTCCATGCCCGGCAATGATTCCTTCAGCAATGTCGATTCCCGCATCACCCAGGATGGCCACTGGCTGACCGTGGGCATGCTATACGCTTTTTAAATAGCCAACGACTATGAGCCACACCATGCGTCCCCACACGACCCCATCGTTCCCATTGCGTGCCAATCAGCTGGCACAGGCCACTCTTGCAACTGCAGCGCTGATCATGTTAGCTGCCTGCGGCGGCGGCGGAACAACCAGCGACAACGGCGCCACCACGACCACCACCGTCAGCAACAACGGGGCGGTGCAGACCGGCTTGCGCGCCTTGCCCGCCGACTTTAGCAGCCGCGCTGCCGTCAGCTACTCGCCCTACCGCACTGCCAACAAAAGCACGGAGACCGTAACCGACGACAACGTGCTGCAGGACCTTCAGCTGATGTCCGCCGCCGGTATAGGCATTATTCGCTTGTTTGACAGCAGCACCGAAGTCTCTTCTCGGGTGTTGCGCTTGATCCAGGCTAGCACCAACCCCAAGCTGGACCTCAAGGTTCAGTTGGGTGCCTATGTGAATACCTTTGAGTACTGGGGCCAAAGTGCAGCGACCCAGGCAACAATCCAGGCTGGTAACAACGCCGAAATCGCCCGCTGCGTGGCGCTGGCCAATTCGTATCCCGACATTGTGGAAGCCGTCAGTGTGGGCAACGAGACCATGGTCGGCTGGTCCAGCGTTCCAATCTCGACCCAGCAGATGGCGATTTATCTCAAAACCGTGCGCAGCCAGGTGTCTCAGCCAGTCACCACCGACGACGACTGGGGCTTTTATTCAGGCACCAATTTGCACCACCCTGCCGTCAGCAACACGGCGGACGTGTTGGCCCAAATTGACTATGTATCCATGCACAGCTATGCATCCACGGGGGTCTTGTTTGACCTGTTTGACTGGCGGCAACAGTCTGCAGCGTCTGGCTCTGCCCGTGCTACGGCGATGATCAATGCCGCAATGGCCAAGACTCAAGCCGATTACAGCGCGGTGCGCAGTTGGCTCAGTCACAGCGGCAAGGCACAGCTCCCGATCAGTGTCGGCGAAACTGGTTGGAAGGCAGCAGATTCAAACAGCAGCACCGGACAGTACCGCTACACGGCAAGCCCCGTCAATCAGGCCATGTACTACAGTCAATTGGCAAACTGGAAGAGCAGCGCTAATGCGCCCACCAATGTGTTTTACTTCGAGGCCTTTGATGAACCCTGGAAGGGTGGCGACGACAAATGGGGTCTCTTCAATGTCAGCCGCCAAGCTCGCTACAGCATCCAGAGCAAATACGCCAACGGCGCCGCTGTAACCGGTGGCCAGACCTGGAACTATGAATACAAGTCGGGCAGCGTGGCTTACACCAGCGCCGATGCCCTGTACTTCACTCCCCCCTCCACCAACACCGCAGTAGCCTCCAGTCAGTTCCTTATTTATGGCGACACGCTGGCAACCGGTGCCACCAAGGCGGCGCAATACTGGACCAACCCGGTGACGGTCAACGGACTCTGGTTTGACCCCTATGACAGCGGCGTGGCATATTCTGAACTCACCGGTGCAGCCTCGCCCGATACCGGGAACTATCTCCAGTTTGCGCCTTCAGCCACGTTGGGAACTTCCGGTGGCTATGGATGGGGCGTGTTGAGCCACCCGCATACCGAGAACCCACCGGCCACCACGTACAACGGCTACACCTCGCAGAACTTGTCTGCATTCTCGGGAGGGCACCTGAACTTCTACGTCAAGACCAATGGCTATCCCGGCAAGATTCAGGTCGGCATCAGCACGGACTCGGCCCAGGGCGTGACACAAAACTTTTTGGTGAGCCTGGACAGTGCCAGTGGCAGCTACGGTTACTGCACCACCAATCAATGGTGCAAGGTATCCATCCCCTTGAGCGCGCTGACAGCCATCCCTTCAGGCACCACGCCGCCCACGGCGCCGACCAGTCCCGATTGGAGCCGCGTGATCGCTCCGTTTATTTTGCAGGATGTGTTCTCACAGACTGGCAAAACCGTGGGCAGCAGTGCAGTGAACAACCTGCCTGCAATCTACATAGACGGCATTTCCTTCAGCCAGCAATAGTTCCAAGGTCTGTCTCCTTAGCCACCTGCTCAATCGGCGGGTGGCTTTTTTTTGGAAAATTAGGTATCACGCGACCACCAATGATTGACCATTACCTGACAGCGCTGGGCTCTGATTGCCGCCTCACGCAGCAAGCACCTCTGCACATTGACCACATTCAACAAAGCCAGCACAGCGGGACCTCGCTTTGGGTGGATCCGCAACGTAGATTTCAGACGATAGAGGGCTTCGGCGGCGCATTCACCGAGGCGACCGCCACCGTCTGGCAAAGGTTGACCCCAAACCAACAAACCCAAGTGTTGCGCGACTATTTTTCCCCTTCTGTAGGCCATGGCTACACCTTCTGCCGCGTCCACATGAACAGTTGCGACTTCGCCTTGGGCAACTACGCACATGTGGAGCAACAAGATGACGTGGCGCTGAAAAGTTTCTCCATCGCGCGTGACCAGCAGGCGCTGCTGCCCATGATCAAAGCGGCGTTGGCTGTAGCGGGTCAGCCGATCAAGCTGTTGGTCTCACCGTGGAGTCCACCGGCGTGGATGAAAAGCAATGGACAGATGAACCTAGGCGGAAAGCTGTTGCCGCAATACGCCAAGGCCTGGGCGCAATGCTTTGTGAAGTTCATCCAGGCCTATGCGGCCGAAGGTGTTCCGGTCTGGGGCGTGTCGGTGCAGAACGAACCGGCAGCCACCCAGAGCTGGGACTCCTGCATTTACAGCGCGCAGGAAGAGCGCGACTTCGTGCGCGACCACTTGGGGCCTGCGCTGCACAAGGCTGGCCTGGGCCATATCGCCATCGTCATTTGGGACCACAACCGCGACTGCATGGTGGAGCGTGCCAGCACGGTGTACGCCGACGCGCAAGCGGCGCACTATGTGTGGGGAACCGGCTTTCACTGGTATGGCGAAAACCATTTTGACCATGTGCAACTGGTGCACGATGCATGGCCGGATAAAAAACTCTTGTTTACCGAAGGCTGCCAGGAAGGTGGACCGCACCAAGGCTCCTGGGCCCTGGGCGAGCGCTATGCCCGCTCCATCATCAACGACCTGAACCGCTGGACCGTCGGTTGGATCGACTGGAACCTGTTGCTGGACCACAGCGGCGGCCCCAACCATGTGGGTAATTTATGCAGCGCGCCCATGCTGGCGAGCGACGCTGGTGACAGCGTGACGCTGCAAAGTTCTTATTTTTACCTGGGTCACTTTGCGCGATTCGCCAAGCCGGGAGCACGCCGCGTGCTGTGTGCCGCCACCCGGGAAGATCTGGAATGCACCGCGTTTGTGAACCCGGATGGGTCGGTGGTGTCCGTGGTGCTGAACCGCAGCGATGCAGCAATTGCATTCACTCTGCGCATGGCCGAGGGAGTGTGCACGCAAGCCGCCCTGCCCGCACATTCGATTGCCACCTTTGTGGCGCAGCTTTCTTAGCCCACCAACTCCGCAAACAACTCCTGCATCACCTGCTTGGGTTTGCGGTCCACATCAAACAGGCCCCAGTGCTTTTCGGGCTCCAGCGGGTCGGGCGAGCCCTTCCAGGGTTCGTCAAAGGCCTCAAACACAAACACCAGCATGCCGCTCTCAAGCGACCATTGCATCAGGTCTTCGTAGTAAATGGCCTGCAGATGCTGCGACACGTTTTCGGGCTGGATGCCGCGGCCGTTGGAGCGGGTGGCCCAGCCGGCCTCGGTGATGACGATGGGTTTGCCGGGATACAGGCGCGCCACGCTGTGCACATTGTCCTTGGTGTATTCCAGCGCCTCATGGATATGTTTGTACTCCCACACCGGGTAGGTGTGGATGGAGATGAAGTCCAGCTCGGCCACCAGATCGCGCAGCTTGTCTTGCCAGGGCACGTAGTTTTCGCAAAAGGTCACCGGCTGCCGGATGCGGGCCTTGACCCAACGCACATGCTCAATCATGCGGGGCACCGGAACCAGATGATCGGTCCAGTCCACCGTAGCCTCGTTGCCCACCGCCACTGCAAAGACAATCTGTGGATACATGTCGGCCAGAATCACCAGCTTCACCAACTCAATTTCGTTGGCAGCGGTGCTGGCATCTAGCGCCTCTTCGCTGAAAGTGCCACCCCAGGGGCAGCCGGGGTTGCTGACCTCGGCCCCCAGGTAGGCGCCCAGCATGACTTGCAGATCCAGTTTATCTTCCTGAATCACCTGCAGCACACGCTCGGCATGCAGGCTGCAGTCGTACAGGCGCAGATAGCGCCAGTGCTTGGCCAGGATCGCCAGGTCTTCGCGGATTTCGGCCACCGAAGGATAGGTCTTGTTATCCGGGCTTTGGTCGCGCCGGTAGCCCGAATAGCAAATGGCGTTGCCAAAGGGGAAGTGCAGTGCAGATGTCATAGGTATTTGGCTTGCGCGGCTTTGTCCCACAGGCCCCAGTAGGCGCCCACGTCGCCCTCGGCGCCAACCTTCCAGGCTTCGTCAAAAGCGGCGAAGTAAAACACTTCAATGCCTTCTGCTTCGGCCCAGTCACAGGTATCGGTGAAGTAGCGCATGGCAGCGTCGGGCGAGGGCACGGCGCCCCAGAAGTTCGTGCCCTTGTCGGGCCAGCCGGTCTCGCTGATGATGACCTGCTTGCCCTGCGCCACTGCCTGAGTGCGGCGCAGCATGCTTTGCATATAGGGCAGGGCCTGGTCCAGCGGGCAACCCTCCCAGAAGGGGTAGCAGTTGGTCAGCAGCACATTGCAGGCGGCGGTGATGCGGGGGTGCAGTTCAAACAGGTAGTAGGCATCCACATAGCCCACGCGGATGCCGGGCAAAGCGGCCTTGACGCGCTCTAGGTAGGCAATCAGAGCGTCTTCGCTCAGGTCTTCGCGCAGCATGACTTCATTGCCCACGGCCACGATGTCGGCGTGTCCAGCTCTGGCCACGGCAATCAGGCCTTCGATTTCGCACTCATTGGTCTCCAGATCGGTACCCAGCCAGGCCCCCACCAATGTCTTGAGGCCGAGTTGATGCGCCACCTTCGGGATCAGTTCGTTGCCTTCGGTGCAAGAGAAGCTGCGCACCCAGCGCGTGTGGGGCGCGATCACCTCCATGCGGGCGCGAATTTGCGACTCAGTCAGCTGCGTGCCCGGACCCTGCCCGTCCAGATAAGGGCTGAAGCACAGGCCGTGAGTGCCTGCAGCCAGGCGAGCGCTCACGCGCTGCACCAGGGCCTGATGTGCAGGCTCGGGCAACACCAGGGCGGGGACGGCCACGCTGCCGCCCTTGGAAAATGGGGCGCCGGGCGTGAACACGCTACCAGCGTCGGCATCGGCATCGGCCAAGCCGGAGTGCGCTGTTTGGGAGGATGGGGGTCGGGACATGGCTCAGGATTTCTTTTTGGAGTAAGGCAACAGGCCCTTGCCGCGCGGCTGGGTGGCGACCATGCCACCCACGCGCTCATAGACGCGCACATAGTCCACCACCAGTTCGGCGGGGAATCGGGTGGCAGGGTTGGGATGGCCGGGGAAGTTGCCGCCGACCGCGACATTCATCAGCAGGTAGAAGGGGTGGTCAAAGGGTGCGGGCCAGGGATTGATGTCGGCCGCACGCGTGGCCTCCACTCCGGCACCGTCCTGGGTCTTGCTGCAACTCCACCAGAAGTTTTGCGTGGCCCAATGCACGCCGTCCAGATACCAGCGGATCTCGCCCGGGTCCCATTCCACCGCGTAGACATGCCAGTCGCTCACCAGGCTGCCTGCAGGCAGTTCATGCGTGTGGGTGACCAGCGTGCGCTTCGGGTAGGTGGAGCCAAAGTGGATCGAGCCCAGGGTCTTGCCCGGCTCTTCGCCGTGGATCTCCATCACATCAATTTCACCGGAGGCGGCCCAGCCACCGTGCGTGTCGGTTTGCGGCAACATCCACAATGCGGGCCACAAGCCTTTACCCCAGGGAACCTGGGCACGAAACTCAAAGCGGCCATAGCGCTGGTTGAACAACGGCGAGCCATCGCGCTGGCGCGTTTTCAGGCGCGCCGACGTGTAGCCGCAACCGTGCAGCGACTCCTTGATGGCGCGTATGTGCAGGGCGCCATCCTTCACAAAGGCATTCTCTGGCGAGTCGGTGTAGTACTGCAGCTCTTCATTGCCCCAGCCCGGCACCCAGCTGTGGCTTGCGTAGTCGAAGAAACCATTGCCAATATCAAAATCCCATTTGCTGCGGTCTATGGCCGGAGCATCAAACTCGTCGTTCCACACCAGCTTCCAGCCCTTGATCTGGCCGCCCGGTGGCTTCACTTGAGGCGCTTTCATGCGGGTGGCACCAGGCGCTCAAGCCATCAAACGGCCGTCATCGCCAAAGGCCAGAGACCACGCGGCATTGGGCTGCAGACCCACGGTTTGTCCGGCGTTGCAATCGGCGTGACCGGCACCCACCTTGGCATTGAGCAAGCCGCTGATACCTTCCACCCGCAGGTGAATGATGGACGAGTCGCCCAGGTGTTCGGCCAGCACCACAGCGGCGGGCACGCCCTGGTCGGACGCTGCAATTTGCAGATGCTCGGGGCGCAGGCCGACGCGTTTGACCTTCTCGGAACCGGCTCCCAGCAATTGCGTCCACAGCCTCTGGTGCGCAAGCGGCGCATCACCAGTCGGCTTGTCAATCAGGTTGATGCGCGGCGCGCCTATGAAGGCGGCGACAAATTCGGTGGCGGGTCGGTTGTAGAGTTCCAGCGGAGCGCCCAGTTGTTCGATCACGCCCTTGTTGAAGACCGCAATGCGGTCGCCCAGCGTCATCGCCTCCACCTGGTCGTGCGTCACATAAATCATGGTGGTGCCGAGCTCGGCATGCAGGCGCGACAACTCCACCCGCATGTCCACCCGCAAGGCGGCGTCCAGATTCGACAGCGGTTCATCAAACAAAAACACTTTCGGCTTGCGCACAATGGCGCGGCCGATGGCCACACGCTGGCGCTGGCCACCCGACAACTCCTTGGGAAAGCGGCCCAACAAATCGGTCATGCGCAATATTTCAGCAGCGTGGCTCACCTGCTTGTCGCGCTGGACCTTGTCGACACCAGCCATCTTCAGGGCAAAGCCCATGTTCTCGGCCACGGTCATATGCGGATACAGCGCGTAGCTCTGGAACACCATGGCCGCACCGCGATCGGCCGGATGCAGATCGTTGGCGCGCTCACCGTCAATCAGCAAGTCCCCGGCCGTAATGGTTTCCAGACCAGCAATCATGCGCAAGGTGGTGGACTTGCCGCAGCCGCTGGGCCCCACAAACACCATGAATTCGCCGTCGCGTATGTCGAGGTCAATGCCACGGATCACATCCACCGCGCCATAACTTTTGCGCAAACCCTTCAAGCTGACTTGTCCCATTTTTATGCTCCTGCTTAGTGATGCAATTTTTAAATTCGGCTTCTCATTTGGCTTCAAATGGCGTTGATCGCCGCCACCTTTTGTGACCTATGGCCTGGACGCGCAGTGAGCATGGCGGCATACCAAATGGCGCTGTCCTTGAGCGTTCTCTTTTGCGTAGCGTAGTCCACATGCACGATGCCAAAGCGCTTGGCGTAACCGGAGGCCCACTCAAAGTTGTCCAGCAGGCTCCAGACCATATAGCCCTCCATGCGTACACCCTGGCGCATGGCCTCGGCCACGGCCTCAATATGGCGGGCGATGTAGTCGGTGCGGTCGGCGTCATGAACCTGCCCGTCCTGCACCGCGTCTTTGAAGGCGCCACCGTTTTCCGTCACATACAGGGGCGGCACGGGATAGTCGGTATGCATGCGCACCAGCAGTTCGGTCAGGCCCTCGGGGTATACCTCCCAACCCATATCGGTGATGGGCAAGCCGCTTTGTTTGGCGTCCCAGGGCCCCTTGGCGCTGATGACGGCACGCGAGTAGTAGTTGACACCCATGAAGTCCATGGGTGTGCGGATCGCATCCAGATCGCCGGCCTGCAGTTGCGGCGCATCGGCCCCCAAATAAGCCAACACATCGGCCGGATAGCTGCCCTGGAACAGGGGATCCATATACCAGCGCAGCAGCTTGCCGTCTTCCAGATGGGCCTGTGCCTGGTCTTCTGCCGAATCAGTGGCGCTTTGCACCGGCGACAGATTCAGCACGATACCAAGGCGGGTCTTGCTGCCCTGCGCCCGCAAGGCCTGCAGTGCCAGGCCGTGGCTGAGCAGCAAATGGTGCGAGGCCTGTGCGGCCGCTGCACGGCTCTTGATGCCGGGCGCAAAAATGCCCTGCTCGTAACCCAGCACCGCCACCACCCAGGGTTCGTTGTGCGTGGTGATGCTGGCCAGGCGGTCGCCCATGCGCTGGTCTATGCCCTGGGCATATTCCACAAACCGATGCACGGTGTCGCGGTCGGTCCAGCCGCCCTTGGCCTGCAGCTCGCTGGGCAGGTCCCAGTGGTTGAGCGTCAGGTAGGGCTTGATGCCACGCGCCAGCAGTCCGTCCACAATGCGCTCGTAAAAGTCCAAGCCCTTTTCGTTCCAGGCGCCACTCCCCCCGGGGCGCACGCGCGGCCAGGACACCGAGAAGCGGTAGGCATCCACGCCCAGGCGGTCAATCAAGTCCAGATCGTCTTGCCAGCGGTGGTAATGGTCGCAGGCTGTGACACCGTCGCTGGCATCGGCAATGGCACCGGGCTGTTTGCAAAAGTCATCCCAGATGGACGGACCCTTGCCGTCCCCATCGGCAGCCCCTTCAATCTGAAAGGAACTGGTGGCCACGCCCCAGACAAATTTTTCGGGGAAGGAGGCTGTCGTAGTGATGGCAGGTGCTTGGGTCATGAAATGATGTGGCCAGACGATGTATTTTTATGTGCGACGTAAAGTCAGAAGGTAGGCAAACGGGCGACCTACTTGACTGCGCCTGCAGTCAACCCGTCAATCAGGCGGCGCGAGGAAATGGCAAACAGCACCAGCAAGGGCAAGGTGGCAATGGCCGAACCGGCCATGACCGCGCCCCACTCGGTATTGACCGGGCTTTGCATGCTGCGCAGGGCCAGCGGCAGGGTGTACATCTCGGGCGAGCGCATCACGATCAGCGGACCGATAAAGTTGTTCCAGGACGCGATAAAGGTGATCAGCCCCAGCGTGCCCATGGCCGGTGCCAACAGCGGCAACACGATGCGCCAGTAGATGCCGAGCTCGCCACAGCCATCCATGCGCGCGGCCTCGATCAGGTCTTTGGGAATGGACGCGCCTATGAATTGGCGCATCATGAAAATGCCAAAGGCACTGGCGGCGCCGGGAATGTACAGGGCACGGGGCTGGTCTATCCAGCCAAAGGCGTCCATGATCATGAAGGTCGGAATCATGCCCAAAAAGGAGGGCAAGAGCATGGTACCCATCACCAGCAAAAACAGGGGCTGCTTGCCGCGGAATTCAAACATGGCAAAGGCATAGCCACCCATGGAGCAAAACAACAGCGTCAAGGCGGTAGAGGCCAGCGCCACATACAGGCTCCAGCCCAGGCTGCGCCAGAATGGAATCTTCTCGGTCAGGATCTGCAGGTTGAGCAGAAAGCTATCGCCAAAGAACAGCGGCGGCGGCAGATTGAAGATCTCGGTGCGTGAATGCGTGGCAAACACGAACATGAAATAGAAGGGTGTGAGCATCAGCAGCGCGCCCACGCCCACCAGCAAGTAGGCCGCGCGCGGCGCCAGTTTTTCAGTGTTCATTGCTTGCCTCTTATTGGGAGCCGTCACGCGGTTTGAAGGCACGGTTGGTCAGCCAGGTCAGTACTGCCACCACCACAAACAGCAGCCAGGAAAGCGCGCTGGCGGCGCCAAAGTCATTGAACTCAAAGGCCGTGCGGTACATGTACATGGCCGTGGTCATGCCGGCCTGATCGGTGCCGCCACGCCCGCCGGTCAGGATGAAGGGCTCTTCAAACAGTTGCAGCCCACCGACCACGCTGAGCGTCACGCCAAAGTAAATCATCGGCTTGAGGCTGGGCAGCGTGATGTAGAAAAACTGCTGCAGGCGGCGCGCACCGTCCATGGTGGCGGCCTCGTAAATGTCCTTGGGGATGGTCTGCAAGGCCGCCAGATACAGCACGGTGTTGAAGCCGATGTAACGCCAAAACACCACAATCGCCACCGCCGGTTTGACGTTCTCGGCGCGGTTCAGCCAGTCGATAGGCTCGCCCGAAATCAACCAGCCCAGGCCCGGCAGTTGCGACAAAGCGCGCAGGGAGATATTGATCAGCCCAAAATCGGTCGAAAACAGCGTGCCAAACATCATGGCAATCGCCACGGTGGAGGTGATGTAGGGCAGAAAGTAAGCACCAATCACGCTGTTGCGCGTGCGCTTGAACGAGGTGTGGATGAAATAGGCCAGCGGTATGGCAATCACATGCTGCGGTACACCGGAGGCAAAGGCCAGCCAGGCCGTATTCTTCAGCGACTTCCAGAACCACTCGTCGGTGATGGCGAAGGCGAAGTTGCCCAGGCCAACAAACTTCATGCTTGACAGCCCCGCCGTGGGCTCCCAAGTTTGGAACGCCAGGTAAAAGGAAAACACCAGCGGAAACACGCCGAACACCAGAAACAGGATCAGAAACGGGCTGACCAGCAAGTACGGCACGACCTTGGGCGATAAGCGCCAGACCGGGCGCTGTGAACTTGTGCTTGTCATGGTGGTGTGCGCTTAGCGGGCTACGCGGCGTTCCAGCAGCGCCTTGGCATCTGCCAGCGCGGTCTTGATGTCCTTGCCCTGGTCCAGCACCTTGTCCATTTCGGTGTTGATGATTTCCTCGGCAATCGGGTCGAGCTTGTGCACATCGACGGCAGTGATCTTGTTGGCAGCATCGCGCCACAACAGGCGTGCCTTCTGGCCGCCCAGGAATTCGATCGGCTGGTCAAAGAAGGCATCCTTGTGCACGTCCACTAACGCCGGGAAAGCGTCCTGCGACTTGAAGGCACTGAGCTGCATTTCGGGGTTCAGCGTCATCATCTGGATGAACTCCCAGGCCAGGGCCTTGTTCTTGGACACCTTAGGGATGGTGTAGAAACTGCCACCCCAGGAGCCATAGGCTTTTTCCGGCAACTGGGCGGCACGCCACAGCCCCTTGGTGTTGGGTGCTAGCCAGTTGTTCAGGTGACCGGCCAGCCAGGCGCCCGAGAGTTGCGTGGCAATGGTGCCGCGCTTGAAGCCCTCGGACCATTCGTTGGACCAGGCGCCGATCTTGCCGTCCAGCTTTTGCTCGCGCACCTTCTTGGCCAGCTCAAAGGCGCGCACAAAGCGCGGTGTGTCCACCAAGACCTTACCCTTGTTGTCTATGTACAGGCCTTCGCCGGGCTTGATGTCGGAGCGGATGACGATGTCCTTGACATCGCGCGCATGGGCCACCAGGTAGGCACCGGTAGCGGCCTTGATCTTGACACCGGAGGCCACAAACGAGTCCCAGGACTGGGTCAGGTCGGACTCCTTCACCCCGGCTTTTTTGAGCAGATCGTCGCGGTACAGCAGCGTGCCGGGCCCTATGTCTGCGGGTACGGCCACCACGGTGCCGGCGTTGGTGGTTCCCTGGCGAAAGGCGTAGGGCACAAAATGCGCCTGCTGGCTCTTGATGTTGTAGGGCGCAGCGCCCAGGTCTTCCAGGCCCCCGCCCTCGGCAAAGCGGGCCACAAAGCCGTATTCAACCACCATCACATCGGGCAAATTGGACGAGGTGGAGAGTGCGGTGGTCATCGCCGTATGGTGGTCGGCGAAGGCACGGCTGATGACCTTGATCTCGACGTCCGGATGCTTCTTCTTCCACATCGGAATGGCCGACTTGGCAATCTCGTCCACCGCAGGATAGGCCGCAACCGTCAGGGTTTGCTGTGCCGAGGCGCTGGCCACCAAGGTCAGGCCAGCCAGACCGGCCATCAGAAAGCGCAGGGAAGTACGGAAGGGCGGGCGAACTTTGAGCATGGAATCTCCTGTTTGACTCTTGCAATTATGAAAGCGCTTTCATTGTAGGCAACTTCACACCTGCAGGGGCTCAGGGTATTCCCGATGGCGAGGTTTTAAATGCTCAGGCGCCGACAGGACTCGCGCGAAACGAGGCGCGGCGCTGGCACTTCAAACACCGGTTTTTCACCCGCCAGCATTTGCAGCAGTACATCAACCGCCTGTTGCCCCAACTCAAAAGCCGACTGGTGGATGCTGCTCAGCGGTGGATTGGAGTAAAGGGACGAAGACAAATCGTCGTAGCCTATCAGCGACACATCTTCGGGCACCCGCAGGGAATGCCGACTCAGGCCCAGCGCTGCACCCACGGCCATCTGGTCGTTGGCGGCAAAGATGGCGGTAAAGCGTTTGCGCGTTGCCAGCAGATCGCCCACCGCCTGCAGACCACTGGCCTCGTAAAAGCCGCCCTCCGCCACCAGGGCCGGATCGAAGCGGATGCGTGCGGACTCTAAGGCATTTCGATAGCCCTGCAGTCTATCGATGGCGTCCGGGTGCTGCGGGTCGCCCGAGATAAAGGCAATCTGGCGATGGCCCAGGTCAATCAAATGCTGGGTTGCCAGCCGCGCGCCCTCCACGTTGTCGCAGTACAGAGCGGCAAGACCAGGGGCGCTGAGTTTGCGCCCTGTCACCACAATCGGCAGTGTCTTGGCGTAAGCCTTGAGCGCCTTGTCGGTCAGGCGACCGGTCAGCACGATGATGCCATCCACCCGGCGCGAACGCAGCACATCCATACACTTGGTTTCGACCGCCGCATCCCACTGACCACTGACAAACAGGGGGCTGTAACCCAGGGGCAGTAGCTTCTCCTCGATGCCACGCAGGGCCGAGCCGTAAAACGGACTGTCCAACGCCTGCGTCACCACGCCGATGCTGAAGGTGCGTCCGCCCGCCAGGCCGCGCGCCACCGGATTGGGTACAAAGCCCAACTTGGCAATGGCCGCATCGACCGCTTCCTTGCGCACGGCGCTGACCACCGCAGTGCCATTCAATATGCGCGACACGGTGGCTGGAGAAACACCCGCTTCCCTTGCGACCATCTCCAAGGTGACGGTTGGGGACATCGCTTTTACCATGTCTTTCACACTGCGCTTGGGACTCTGAATATTCATACTGCCCGATAATAATTCAGCTTTGTAAGCGTTTTCAGGCAATTGAGCGCCATATTTTCAAGGTTGATTGAATTGATCGGCGCGACCTAGCGCATGTTCAGCCCTGCCGTCTCCTCACTCATGTCCTTTAAGGCGATGCCGCTCTCTCCCCGCTTGAGTGCCTGCGCAATCAGCCAGGCCAGTTTGTGGGCTGCCGCTGCGAATGACAGACCTTCGGGCCGCACGTTGGAGATGCAATTGCGCTCTGCGTCATGGCGTCCCCGGCGCGGCGCGTAAGTCAGGTACAAGCCTAGGCTGTCGGGAGAACTCAGACCGGGTCGCTCACCAATCAGCATCACACAGAGGCGCGCACCCAGGGCTTCGCCGACATCGTCGGCCACCGCCACCCGCGCTTGGCTCACCACGACGATGGGTGCCAGCTGTGTGCCCGCTGGCAGGCGCGGCAACAGCGCTGCCAGCAAGGGCACGGCGTGGCGCTGCAAGGCCAGCGAGGAGAGGCCGTCACCGATTACCAAGGCGATGTCGGGCGCGCCGTCCCGGCTGGCGGCCAGTGCACGCAATACGCCCAGGTCGCTTGGCTGCAGTTGCCGACCCAGGTCAGGCCTGCGCAAATAGCTGGCGCGGTCGGTGGCGCAACTGTGCGCCAGCACCACGGCGTGCCCTGCCTGCTCCAGTTGTGCGCGGAGTGCGTCTACGTCCAGCGCCTGGTGAATGGCATCGCGGGCCAGCGCATGGTCGCAGCCAAAGCGCAGCGCTTCGGCAGTGGGTATCGACACCCCGGCGCGCCCAAGTGCTATTCGGGCGGTGGTGGCCTTGCGCCAGTCGCTCCAGGGCATGGCGGTGACAGCGGTACTTGGCAGCTGCAGCGCTGCGGCCGTGGCGGATGATTCGCTCATGGCACGGCGTCGGTCATTGCCTGCAGGCCGCCAATCAGTTGCCGTCCCGCACCCGAATCCAACAGGCGCCCGCCCGCATCGGTGATCTCCAGCCGCTGCAGCCAGGCTTCAAACTCTGGAGCCCGCTTGAGCCCGGTGATCTCGCGCAAGACCAGGGCGTCGTGGAAGGAGGTGCTTTGGTAGTTGAGCATGATGTCGTCGGCACCGGGCACGCCGATCAAAAAGTTAAGTCCGGCGTTGGCCAGCAGCAGGCTTAACGTATCCATGTCGTCCTGATCCGCCTCGGCATGATTCGTGTAGCAAATGTCGCAGCCCATGGGCAGGCCCAACAGCTTGCCGCAAAAGTGGTCCTCCAGCCCGGCCCGAATAATTTGTTTGCCGTCATACAAATATTCGGGACCGATAAAGCCGACCACGGTATTCACTAACAGCGGCTCATAGCAGCGCGCCAAGCCATAGGCACGGGCCTCGCAGGTCTGCTGGTCCACACCGCCATGGCCATTGGCCGATAAGGCACTGCCCTGGCCGGTCTCAAAATACATGACGTTGTTGCCCAGACTGCCACGCTTCAAGGAACGTGCGGCATCACAGGCCTCGCTCAGCAGCTCGGGCGTGACACCAAAGGAGCGGTTGGTGATCTCGGTTCCGCCAATCGACTGGAATACCAGATCGACCGGCACGCCCTCTTCCATCAGCTTCAAGGTCTGGGTGACATGGGTCAGCACGCAGCCCTGCGTGGGAATCTCAAAGCGCTCAATCAGCTCATCAAACAAATGGCACAGGCGCGCCAGCGTAGCCAGACTGTCGCTTACCGGGTTGATGCCGATCACTGCGTCGCCGGCGCCCAGCATCAGCCCGTCCAGCACCGAGGCGGCCACGCCGCGCAGGTCGTCGGTCGGGTGGTTGGGCTGCAGGCGCACGGCCAGATGGCCAGTCAAACCCAGCGTGTTGCGAAAGCGCGTGATCACCTGGCATTTGCGCGCCACCAGAATCAGGTCCTGGTTGCGCATCAGCTTGCTTACCGCCGCCACCATCTCGGGCGTCAGGCCAGTCGCCAAGGCCGCCAGCACGGCAGGCGTTGCCGCGTCGCTGAGCAACCAGTTGCGAAAATCGCCCACGGTGAGGTGCGCCACCTTGGCAAAGGCCTGTGCGTTGTGGCCGTCGATGATCAGCCGCGTGACGTTGTCGGTCTCATACGGAATCAGGGCTTCACTGAGAAACACCTTGAGCGGCAGATCGGCCAGCACATAGCGGGCCGCCATGCGCTGCAGCGCGCTGCTCGCTCCCAGTCCGGCCAGATAGTCGCCCGAGCGGGCCGCACTGGCACAGGCCATGACCTGGCGCAGATCTGCAAATTCAAAGCCCTGACCGCCCAGCGTGGTGTGATAAGCCATTGTCACTTTCAGAAGAAAAATGCGGAACGGCCAGACTGGGTCAGGCCAAGCCCGTCAACGGGCATCGCGTGAAGGCATATGGTATCGGCTCGCACCACCATACCGTCTGCGCATAGAATGCGCCACACTTTAGCCCGCGTTTCTGCGGATTTTGACAAGCGCTAACACCGCCCAAAGACCACCCAAAGGACCACACCATGAGCCAACTCAAACTCACTTATTTCGACATGCACGGCGGACGCGGTGAGCCCGCCAGGCTGGCCATGGCCATAGGCGGCATAGACTTCGAAGATAGCCGCTTTGCCTTTGCCGAATTTCCCGAGGTGCGCAAATCTACGCCCTTTGGGCAGGTGCCCACGCTGCATGTGGATGGCGTGCTGGTAACCCAAAGCGACGCCATTACCCGCTATGTAGGCAAGCTCGCCGGCCTCTACCCCACCGACGCCTACCAGGCGCTGCTGTGCGACGAGGTGCTGGACGCTTTAGAAGATGCCAACAGCAAACTGGTGGCCAGCTTCGGCCTGAGCGGAGAGGCCCTCAAAGAAGCGCGCACGGCGCTGGTGGCTGGCCCCTTGACCCTGTACCTGACTTGGCTGGAGCAGCAACTGCAGGCGCATGGCGGCGAATTCTTTGCCGACAAGCGCCTCACCATCGCCGACCTGAAGGTGTTTGCCTATGTGCAGGGCCTCAACTCGGGACGTCTGGACCATGTACCCACCGATCTGGTGGCACGCGTCGCCCCTTCCGTACAGGCCCGTATGCAGCACTTGGCCGCCACACCGGCCATCGTGCAGTACTACGCCAAGTTCAAGGCCTAAGCTGCGGCGCGAGGCGCCATCGTTGACAGGGCCTCGCCTTTGCGGCTCTCGAACCCGATGCGCGCCCATCTCAGGCGCGAGCCTCAATGTGACACCTGCCCCACTCCCCTAGTCAAAAGCTTCCCCGCAACCACTTGTGCCACCATATCGGCGGTCACCGCAGAGAGCGTCCAACCCAGATGTCCGTACCCGGTGTTGTAAAACACATTGGGCAGACGACCCTGGCCCACGCGGGGCAACATGCTGGGCAGCATGGGACGCAGGCCGGCCCATGGCACCAAGGGGCGAATGCGGTCGGCCCGGATGTCCTTGTTGTAGCCATTGAACTCTGCCGTTCCGGCCACGCGAAAACGATCCACTCCTAAGCGACTGGTGACCAGGCAAACAGGTGCTCACGGGCAGCCACGGCCAGACGCGTGGTCTCTATGGTGTTGCGGCGGTAGTGCGGCATTTGGGCCAAAAAGGAGGCAAACCACGACAGCTTGTGCCAGCTGGGCATCGGGTTCACTAGCAGGGGTGCATCGCTCTTGAGCATCCACTTCAGTCCCTTGAGGATGGTGGACCAGTGGTTCCAAACCTCGGCGTTGGAGGCCGACAATTGGCCGCCATTGGCAAAGGAGGTTTCCATGGCCGCATAGCGATTTTTTTCGAACAGCGTGACGGCAAAGCCGCGTTTTTCCAGGGCATAGGCGGTGGTAACGCCGGTGATGCCGCCGCCAACGACAGCGATGGATTTGACTTTGGGGGATTGCATATTTTCAGGTTTCATTTGTTTTTTTAAACCAGGTAGCGCTGCGTCAGGCGGACCCAGTACTCGGACCCCACGGCGATATTGCTGTCGTCAAAATCGTAGTTCGGGTTGTGCACCATGCAAGCGCCGTGTCCGCCGGTGCTGGCGTCACCATTGCCTATGAACAGATAGCTGCCGGGCACCTGTTCGAGCATGAAGGCAAAGTCTTCGCTGCCGGTGAGCGCGTCGGTGTGGGCCACCACCCGCTCAGCCCCCACGACCTCCACGCCTACCTGCGTTGCAAAGTCAGTCTCCTGTGCCGTATTGACCAACACCGGATAGCCGCCCCTGAATGTGACTTCCGCGCGCACGCCAAAGCCTTGTGCCTGCGCCTGGGTCAGCTCTTCTATGCGTTGATTCAGCAGCTTGCTCACGTCGCGATCCAGCGAACGGACGCTGAGTTCCAGAGTCGCCGTTTGCGGTATCACGTTGTTGGCCTGTCCGGCCCTGAAGCCCCGGCGCAACTGCCCCACCACGCCCGTGCCACCCAGGCCACGCGTGACCTGATAGCCCCAAGAACTTAGACATTGCGCCACCAGTTCACTGGTGCCCTGGAGCTTAAGACGCCAGGTTCAGACCTACCATCACGCCATTCGGGCTCACTCCCGCCGTAGAAACATTTCCAACCAGATCGCCGCTATCGAGCAAGCTATAGGAAGCGTTCGCGTTGTTGTTCATCTTTCCGTAGGACACGTACAAGGTGGTTTTTTCATACAGGTTGTAGGTCATAGCCAGACCTATCAGTTGTGCACTCTTGTTTTGAGCGGACTGGTCATTCAACTCCGTGTAGCTCAGGAATGTACGCGTCTTGCCAAGCGGCATGGATGCGCTCAGGCTCCAGGCAGTGGACTTGGAAAGCGTCTTGGTCACATTTTCATAATTGCCGCCGGCGATGCTTCCGCTGACCATGTTTCCGTACAGTTTGAACGAACCAAAATCGTAGTTGGCAGCGATCTGGGAGCCGCTCTTGGTGGCCAGATCGTTCTCTCCGGCAGTCACGTAGCTGGTATTGTTCAGACTCCAGGTAGTCAGTGCCGCATAGAGAGGGGCGCTGGAATACGTCAGTGCCACGTCATAGCCACGTCCGGCGCTGGCGTTGGTCGTCGTGGTTCCAACGACGGTGTTGGAGTTGACATTATTTTCGCTCCCGGTTGTGTAGCTCAACTGTGCGCAGAGCGAACCAAATGTGGGAGACGTGTAGACCAGGGAATTGTTCAGCCGGGTGGGCATACCGCCCACGACCGGAACCAGGCCAGCGGAGTAGCCCAGCAAACCCACACCCATGGCATTGCCCATGGCGGACGCACCATAGGATCCGGAATACTGACGCCCGATGGTGAGTGCGCCCGAATCATTCTTCAGCCCAAAGAATGCCTGCCTCGATACGATTTGCGAACCATTGCCAAGCAGGCTTCCAGAAGAAGCGTTGGTGTTGTTGACGCCATTGGTGACTGCGCCATTCCCAACGACGCCGGTATCGACCGACAATCCGGCTTCCAAGACGTATACCGCTTTCAAATCGCCTTAGAGCTTTCTTTCGCCGTTCAGTCCCAGGCGCGATGCGGTCAAGCCCCCCGAACCAATGGTTTGCGTTTGGCCATAACCGCTATCCATGCTCATCAGGTTGACGTCTAGCACACCGGGTTACCGGTGGCGCTGATCAGCCAGGTCACCACAAACTGCGTCGTCCCGCCGAACAGCGCCACACCCACCGCATATGCAATCGACATGCCGACGGCACGGATACGGCGCGGAAACAGCTCTGGAATCGCCACCAAGGAGGCCGCACCGCTGAGTGCGGTCAAGGCACCGAGCAGGATCGTGACGCCAAAAAATGCCAGCGGTGTTTTTTGGTCCACCAGAAAGAGAAAGGCCGGATACGACAGCAGTGCGGCTAGCAGACGCGGAATCAACATCACGGGCTTGCGTCCGAGGCGGTCCGACAACCATCCGCCCAGCAGTGAAAACACGACCGTTGACAGGCCGCCGACTACCGTCGCCGCCATAGCCATGGTGGGCGCAAACTTCAGCGTCGTGATGGCGTAGGTGGTCATGTAGTTGCCCACATAGGTAGACACCGTTCCCCCTAGCACCGCCAGAACCGACAACACAATCAGACCCCGATGCGCAGCCAAGGTAGGCGGCACACCGCCGGACGATGCGGCGTGGCCATGATCCAGCGTCTCCGGCATTTCCCGGCGCGGATAGACCGCCACTGGAATCCGTCAATTCGTTCGTGACCACCTGTGTGAATAAAGTTGCAAAATCAATTAGCCAATCTTCAGGCCTTGTGGTGATGATGCGGATGGGGAATTTTTTCAGCCAAACGCACAATACCTAAGGCCTTTAGCACGTACTTTTCATAGACCGGCTCGGAGGTTCCCTTTTTGATCTTGCGCATGAAGTATTTCTCAAACGCGATCTTGGCTAGGTGCACCCACTTGCCCTTTTTGAACCAGTTCACATTGCGCGGCGGGATTTGCGGCAGGGCCACGAACGCAGCGCCAGTGTCGCCCATGTCGGCCAGGCAGATAGCGTTCCAGGTGCCCTTGGCGTGCGCCGGCTTGCCGGCCAGCTCATCGGTGATGTTGTGGGCGATAGCACCCACCATGCTTTCGATCATGTAGCCGGTTTTTGGCGTTCCTGTTGGCACCGGGGTGACTTCCACCGGTGGAATGGCGACGCAGACGCCGGCCGAGAAGATATTTTGATAGGCCTTGCTGCGCTGGAATTCGTCGATGATCACAAAACCACGCGGGTTGCACAGCTTGGGCACGGCGGCCACCGCGTCCACACCCTTAAAGGCGGGCAGCATCATGGACAGTTTGAAGGGCAGTTCGTGCTCCTTGTAGACATTGCCCAGGTCGTCGAGCTGGGTGACAAACATGCGGCCTTCCTCAACCTTGGTGGTCTTGGCGTTGGTGATCCACTTCATGTCACGGTTGCGCATTTCGGACTCCAGCATGGACTTGCTGTCGCCCACACCGCCCAGGCCCAGATGGCCAATATAAGGCTCGCTGGAAACATAGGTGATGGGCACTAGGTGGCGCAGCTTGCGACGGCGCAAATCGGTGTCGAGGATGAAGGCGAATTCATAGGCCGGGCCGAAGCAGCTCGCGCCTGGCATGGCGCCGATGACCAGTGGACCAGGATTCTTGAGAAAGTTTTCGTAGTCGGCCCAGAAGGCCTGGGCGTGGTCCACGCTGCAGATGGAGTGGGTGAAACCGCCGCCACCATTCGACAAGGGGCCCGAACCGGGCACTTCGCTAAATGACAGCTTGGGTCCGGTGGTGATCACCAGGTAGTCATAGGTCAGGGCTTGGCCATCGCCCAGAGTCAGGGTGTTGGCTTCGGCGTTGATGGCGTTGACCGGTTGCGCAATAAAGGATATGCCCTTGCGCTCCAGATAGGGCCGTATCGGCAAGGTGATTTCCTCGCGCTGGCGCCAGCCCACCGCCAGCCAGGGGTTGCTGGGCACGAACTGGAAATAGTCCACCGAATTCACGACGGTGATTTTGTGTTCCTTGGAAAGCATTGCGCGCAATTCATAGGCGGCGGGCATGCCACCTATTCCTGCACCGACAATCACGATATGGGCCATGGTCTTATCTCCTGGAGTTGTAATTTTTTAAAGAGTAAATCGATCGCGTGCACAGCCCATCAAAGCAGCAACTCGTCGACTAATTTCAACATCGCGGCTGAACTGAAGTCGCGCGCTCCCTCTGCCCTTATGAAAATTTTCCCATCCTTGCTTAGCAGAAAGGAACTCGGCAGGCCCTGCACTGCGTAGGACTTTGCAACCTGACCCTTGCGGTCAAGCAGAATGGGAAATGTGGGCATGGGCTTGAACAAACCCAAACTGGCGAATGCATTGTCTGAAGTCTCGCCCTGATTGATGCCCAAAACGATGAAGGGCCGTTTCAACTTCGACTGGTACAAGCGCTCAATGGACGGCATCTCCAGTCTGCACGGAGGACACCAAGATGCCCAAAAATTCAGCAACACCACTTTGCCGCGATAGCTGGACAGTGCGTGGATGTGCCCGTCCAGATCCTCTAACGAAAAGTCTGGCGCGGCATCCCTCAACGCGCTGCCGGCGCAAGCAACCCGGCCACGCAGCAACAGGGCCGCGGCCGATAGAGAGCTCACACTTTGCAACAGGCGCCGGCGCGCTATGGGCCTAATGGAAGTCAATCCCATGTCAGGTTGTTGCAAGCGTAGCAATCATCCTTCAGCACGCCCATGCGAACCAGTAGTGCATGGATATGGCAACCCACACAGAACCCGAGTACAGTCTCCATCCACATAAAGCCAATACAAACCCAGACGGATATCAAAGGCACCCAATGAGACAAGTAGTTGCTGGTGGTGGGCAACAGTTCGTGCGCACTAAGCCGGTTCACCCAGGTTGCGAAGACATCAGGATTGAAGAAGACTAGGCATGTCGTAATCAGTGTCGCACCAATCGACCAGGCGAATCTCTTGGGTTGCAAGGGTTTCCATACCGGCTTGGTATTGCGGGCCAGCAGACTGCTTATCAGAATGGTCGGCGAGAGATGCGATGTTGCCTTGAACATGCCAGAGAGCATTTCAAAAAGCGCAAAGAACAAAATGTAAGTCTGCTTCGAATACTCAAAGGTTCGCTTAATCGCTTCCACATGGTACAAAATTCGGCCGTCGAAGTCGGTATCAAAAGTATCCTTGATGTAGGCCCCGGTAACGATCCAATGCGAGCTGGAGAGCACATCAAGCAAGGTGAATCCCATGTAGAGCGGAATGGCCAACAGGATGCCAGCCCTGATCCGAACCGCTACATCGTTAATAAAGAGGGAAGACTCGCCAAGGTCGCGAAACCAAAGCTGTCTGAAGACACTTGGGTTCTGGTCGGATCGTGCCATAGCGAGGGGCTAGCACTAGGCCAAAAAGCCTGGGTTGGGCAGAACGCCATGTAAGGTGGGCGTATTGAGCTTACGTTGGCTCACCTTCCCGCCGCTGGCCTTGAGCCACTCCTCAGCCACTTCCCAGACTTGTTTATTCCCAGCCGAGCGCGCTGCCTCTGCCACCGGCGCCCAACCGGCCACGGTATATTTTTTGTCGGCCTCAATCGGTTTGCCATTGAGCCGCATATTGTCAATGCGCTTGCCCATGCCCGCCAAGGGGCTGCAGCTGTACTGCAGTCCGCCCACGCGCACCATATCGCCACCCTGCTGGTAGTAAGGGTCAGGGTTAAAGAGGTTGTCGCACACGTCTTCCAGCACGGTCTTGATGGTGCTGCCGCTCATCTCGGTCAAGGTGGCATAGGAATAGGTGGTGGCGGTCATGTCCATTAGCCATTCACGGGTGATGACCTGGCCAGGCAGCAGGCTGGTACCCCAGCGAAAGCCCGGCGAAAATGCCATATCAGCGCCCTGCACCTCCATCAACGCATCTAGCAGCAACTGGTCGCCCGTGCCGTTAAAGTTGCCGCGGCGGTACAGCGTGCCTTCGGTCACCGCCAGCTTTTCGGCCAACTTGGTCTCGTAAGGGGCACGGATCTTATTGATGAGCGCGTCCATCTCGAGGTCTGCCGGCAGCATGTTGGAGAAAATGGGAAGCAACTTGTAGCGGAAGTCACTGACCTTTTTGTCTTTGATTTCGAAGTCCAGCACGCCCAGAAACTTGCTGTTGGAGCCAGCGTTGGTAACTATGGTCTTGCCACCCTTGTTGCTGACAATGCTGGCCACTGGCATGCCATCATGCGTGTGGCCACCCATGATGGCGTCGATGCCGCTGACGCGACTGGCCATCTTCAAGTCCACATCCATGCCGTTGTGGGACAGCACCACGACAACCTGCGCACCTTTGGCGCGCGCCTCGTTGACCATGGCCTGCATGTTCTCGTCCTGGATTCCAAAAGCCCAGTCGGCCACCATGTAGCGCGGATTGGCAATCGGCGTGTAGGGAAAGGCCTGACCAATGATGGCGCAGGGAACGCCATTCATTTCGCGTATAACATAGGGCTTAAATACCTGATCACCGAAGTCATTGGTCTTGATGTTCTGTGCCACGAAGTCGATCTTGCCGGCAAAGTCCTTCTCGACAATTTCCTTCACGCGCTCCATGCCGTAAGTAAATTCCCAATGACCCGTCATCACGTCCACGCCCAGCAGCTTGCAGGCATCCACCATGTCCTGGCCGTTGGTCCAAAGTGATGTAGCTGATCCCTGCCAGGTGTCACCGCCATCCAATAGCAGGGCGCCGGGACGACTGGCCTTGAGGCGCTTGACCAGCGTGGCCAAATGGGCAAACCCGCCGACCTTGCCGTAGCGTTTGGCCGCCTTCTCAAAATCAAGGCAGGTAAGGGCATGAGCCTCGGCCGTGCCAGCTCGAATATTGGCAGTCTTGAGCAAATGTTCACCCACCAAATGCGGCAAATTTCCCTTCATGCTGCCAACGCCAAGATTCACATTCGGTTCGCGAAAATAAATCGGTTTGAGCTGTGCATGGCAGTCCGTCATGTGCAGAAACGACACGGTACCGAACTTGTGAATGTCGTAGAGTCCATTGGATGCCACACCGGTCTCGGCATCGGCATAGGCTCCCAGCCCCATCCCGGCCATGGTTCCAGCACCCAGTACTTGCATAAATTCGCGCTTGGTCAGATTCATAATTTTGCCGCTACTATTTAGAAAAACGCACCCAAAGGAAATGGGTGAAAAAATGGGAGACCTATTGATTGACCGGTGACTTGGGATCCAGCAGCAGCGCCACCAGATCGCGCACCTGCTTTTCATTCAGAATACCCATATGGCCTGCGCGTGGCATGTTGGAACAGGCGTTATAGGCCTTGCTGTTCCAGATGCGGCCCCAGGTGTACTCAACCATCAACTTGGCGTCGGGACTGCTGGGGTCGGAAACGCCGCGAATCTTGCCGTAGTTGTAAAGGCTCGGGCCAATGGTGCCAAAAGATATTTCCTTTTTGTCGATCTGATGGCAGTTGTAGCAATTTCCGCCATTAACGGTCTTTGCGTCATCGCTCCAGGTGAGACCACGACCGTTCTGAGCAATTTTTTCGCCCTCCTTCCAGTCACCCAAATACTTGCCGTCGGAAGGCCAATGGATGGACTTGAGGTTCTTAGCCTCTAGCGCTCTGGCGGTTTCTTCATCCAGCGGCTTGCCCGCCACATCGGCAGCACTGCACAGGCGATTGGTCTCATCCGTGTCGAGCACGCTGGCCTTGACTATTCCTTCGTCGCGAAAGGATGTCTTCACGATGTCGGCAGTGAGCTGATCCAGTGAAGCCGTACTGGGCAGATTGGCACAACCGACAACGGCCAGCACAGACAAGCCTATGGCAAGTATGGTTTTGCTATTTTTTTTCATGGTGCATAGGTTCCTGGCTTAGCGTTTTATGGCCGGTGCTACCGATACCGATCCCTGGCTGTTCACGCCCAGGTAGACGGCAAGCGCCACCGTGGCATCGCTACCAAAGCCTGGGTAAGGAAAGCGTTGCTGACGGTAGCAGTCATTCAGACGCTGCTGCATGCCCCACATCTGGCCATTGGACACACGGTAGGCTGGCCAGGCAGCAAAGCCCACTCCATCGCCCGGATTCTTCGTCAAGTTTGGCAGATCCTGCAGGCGTATGCGCTTTTCGTCCTGACCATGGCAAGAGGCGCAGGAAAAGTCGTGTGGCCCACCGCGCTGGAAGAACAAACGCTTGCCCACTTCATAAAAGCTGCGCTCCTCGGGGTACGCCTGCGAGAGATTGAATTTCGTTCCCTTGGACTCTGCGGATATCCAGGTAGCCAAGGCAGTCAGGGTCTTTTGCTCTCCCTTGTCAAAAGCTGTCTTCGCAATGTCGGCTGCATTAAAGCCCTGCAGTGTTTCCATGCAACTCAGGAGTCTTGACTCGAGATCCTGCACGCGCTTGGTGTCAGCAAAATACCGAGGCAATTCGGTAAAGGCGCCCTTGACAACACCGGGGCCTTTACCGAGATCACACTGTTCCAGTGTCAAGGCCTTTGGCCCGCGCTTTTGCTTCCATAGGTCTTCGCCCTTTGCCTCAAAGAGGTCTGCCGGGTTGCCGTCCTGCAACATGGCCCGGTACTCCTCAATGCTTTGCACTGCGGTCTTCTGTGCCCACACAGCAGGTACGCATACCGCTGACCACAGCAGAACTCCGCCAACGAACTTTTTCATCAGGTCTCCTTCTCGCCCATTCACGCTATCTTGCTACCCATATAGGCAAGGTGTGTCACACACCCTGCAGCAGGGAATTATCTGAAAATCAGGATACGGTGGCTTCGTCGGAACGGGTGTCGCCCTTGGTATCTTTCCAGATCACGCCCACTTTGTCACCGGCCTTTGCGCCCTTGATGGTGAACTGAAGGAATGGGTTTTTGGAAACCGCAGGGCCCCACTCACCCGTCAAAACAACCTTGCCGTTGAGGGTGGCCGATACTTCCTGGATGTACCAGGCGGGCACTACGTTGCCGGCTGCGTCTTTGCGCTGTCCGGATTCCATTTCGTGACTCATCAGAATTCGCACGGTTGCCTTGTCGCCAGCAACCTGAGCACGGATTCGCATTGGATCTGCCATGTCTATTCTCCTAAATGATTTCTTAAATATTCGTTTGATGCAGTCTGGGTACTCGACCTAGCCGCCACATCCACCCAAGGTGACCTTGACTTCTTTTTTTGCAAAGAAAGCCTTTCCGTCGGCGGTGATGACCACTGCATACACGTCAGACGATTGGCCCATTTTCGAACGGGTTGCAAAGCTGGGCTCCACACTGTCGGTCACGTCATATCGTGCAACCAGAGCAGCGGGGTTCTTCTCCACCAAAATTAAGACCTGCTTTACGCCTGCCATGGTAGTGCTGGCAGTCAGTGGAACCACAGCTCCGTTTTCCGCAATGTCCGGTCCGCTGATGGTGACTTCCTTGCTTTCCGTAGGAGCGCTGGCTCCCAGTGCCTTGAGCACATCAGCCACGCTCTTGGCCTCAAATGCACCCTTGTTATAGGCCGCCAATGCGTATTGTGGAAACAGCCCAGTACCAGCCAAAAGGCCGGCAACGATGGCGCTGCGCTTGAGTATGTCGCGTCGATTTTGCATATAAGTCTCCTGTTTAAAACGAAAGTGAGCGATAGAAATTCATAGTTGCAATATGGCTATTTATTGGCACCGGAAGCCAGCCACGTTGCGATGGTGCGTGCTTCAGCCTCTGTCAATTTTTGTGGTGGCATCGGTATTGGGCCCCAGATACCGGAACCTCCCGATTGAATTTTCTTGATCAGATAGTCCACTTGGCCAGGATACTTCTTTGACACGTCGGAATAAGATGGGCCAACGATCTTTCTATCGATGGCATGGCAGCTTAAGCAGATGTATTTCTGTAGCAGAGCAGTTGGCTGTTTGGCATCCCCACCGGCAGCATCGGCTTTGGGCGCGACCGGCTTCATCATTGCATTCGGCTCTACGGGTGATCCCAGCTTGCGCTCAGGTCGTGTCGTATCGGCACCGTGTTGTGCGCCTACCAGACGGTTTTGTTCGGCAAGATTGCCGTGCGCGTTGCGTGCAAAGTCGGGCAGAAAGGACGCTACTTTGGGTTCAGGAGCACAGTCTTTCATGCAGGCGACATTTTGGGTGTCCGGCTTTGCAACTCCGTTGAACTCTTTACCGGGCCAGAGATTGTGCTCCGTCGTCATTCCGTTTCGATTGGGCATCAGGCTTTGAACATCACGGATGTTCTTATCAGACAGTGTGAAGTTGTCCGGGACAATACCGCTCAAATTCAGCATGAAAGCCGTAACCGCATACACATCGTCTGTAGACAAGGACTTGGGTGCGTTCCACGGCATGGCACGGTTGATGAAATCCCAAACCGTAGACAGTGTGGCGACCTTCATAAACGTGGTGCGACCTGGAAAGGTCGTGGCCCTCAGGTTGGCCACATGACCGGTCTTGATGTCGTCTTGGGTTACACCACCGATAAGCGGGCTGAACACTTCACCAGATTCGCCAAAGAAACCGTGGCATTGTGCGCATTTTCCTTCCCAAATATCCTGACCCTTGGCGACACTGCCGGAGCCCGGTGGAAGGCCTTTGAAGTCCGGGCGCACATCGATGTCCCAGGCCGCAACTTCCTTGGGCGTGGCGTCGCGCCCTACACCGGGGTAAGACGCAATGCCCTGAGCTGCCGAAAAGCCGGACAGAACCAGCAACGCCGAGGCGAGAACCGTCTTAGGAAACCTGAACATTCTTGACCTCCCCGCTTTCCTGAACCAGCCAGGATTGGATTGCATTGTTGTGATAAATGGAGCGCGTGCCACGCACTGCGCGCAGCTGCTTGTAGCTGGGCTGAACAAAACCGGTTTCGTCCATGGCGCGGCTTTGGATGATGGCGGGTTTGCCATCCCAGACCCAGTCCAGATTGAAACGCGTCAGCGCTTTGGGCAAGGTGGGCGACTCGATGCGCGCCGTGCGCCAGTTGCGTCCGCCATCCACCGACACATCCACCTTCTTGACCTTGCCTCGACCCGACCAGGCCAGACCGGTAATGTTGTAAAAACCCTTATCCAGCAAGACCTGACCACCGGACGGCGTCGTCACCACGCTCTTGCATTCCTGAATGCTGGTGTACTGGCGGTGCTGTCCGCCTGGCTGCAGATCAATGTAGTGAACGGCTTCGTCTTTGGTGGCGAAGGGCATATCGCCGACTTTGATGCGGCGCAGGTATTTCACCCAGCTGACACCCTGGACGCCCGGCACAATCAGGCGCAGGGGATAGCCTTGCTCGGGTCTGAGCATCTCGCCATTCTGTCCGTAGGCCACAAACACTTCGCCGGAAAGAATCAGGCTCATGGGGATGGTGCGCGTCATCGACGAGCCATCGGCCCCTTCGGCCAGCACGAACTTGCCGTTCTTTAAATCGGCACCGGCCAACTCCAGCAACGTGATCAGTGGCACGCCTGTGAACTCACTGCAAGAGATCATTCCGTGGGTATATTGCACCGTGGGAACGGCCACATTGCCCCAATCCACCGCCGTGTTGGCGCCACACTCAATGAAATGAAAGCGTGACACCGACGGCAGCCGCATGATTTCGTCCAGGGTAAACACTTTGGACGCTTTGACCATGCCGTTGATCATCAGACGATGCTTGGACGGGTCGATGTCCCACCAGCCCTGATGGTGGCGTTCAAAGTGCAAACCACTGGGTGTGACAATACCAAACAGCGATTGCAGGGGGGCAAAGGACACCGACGCCTGCGTAGTTTGCGTCAAACCAGGGCTCTGGCGACGTTGTACGTTCGACTCATATTTGGAAGGCTTTCCGTAGCCACTGTCGGACGCCACGCCCTGGCCCAGGCCAGTGCTGTGTTCCGGCAGCTGCAGAATATTCGGGTCTCCCCCGTCGGAGGGCACAGGGTTTCCCTGCGCCAACGCAACGGGGACAGCCACGCCTGCAGCCGCAGCTGCGAATGCGTTGCGAATGAAGTCTCGGCGTCCCTTCTTGGCCTCCGCGAAAACTGTCTTGATCCCCTCACGGTTCAAAAAGCTCTCTGGGGCTTTTTGAACACGGCCGGAGCCGAATTCATCTTGCATACCTGTATCTCCTATATTTCTATCGCATCGTGGCTTTTAGCCACCTCTATATCCATGTCTGTACAAACTGCTTTGCAAATCGACACCACCGATGGGTTAGCCAGCGCATAAATTACATTGGCTCCACTGCGCCGCCTGCTAACGATCCCTGCCTTGAACAGCACATTCAAGTGCCGCGACATGTTCGGCTGCGACACATTGATTGCACCCAACAAATGCGTCACATTGGTCTCGCTGGCACACAATTCCCCGATAATCCTCAGGCGCACCGGCGTCGCCAGCACACCAAATAACTTCGCTGCACGCTCAAAAGCCGCCCCTTGCTCCACGCCGACCTTTGCTGCTTTTTTAGTCATGCCTTAATATCCATGAACACAAATATAACAATACACTTATGTTGTTGGCATCGGTGTTATCCCTTAAATAAGCATTTACTTGAAACGGTAGTGGTCGCGATTCAACACTGCGGCGATGGAATTCACCTCCTCAGGGAAGAACCCAAGATTTAATTGCGTGCTGCAGTACTCGACCATGCCGCGCAACGCGCCCGGCGTGTTAATGCGCCCTTTTGGACGGTAGATGGCACTGCCGTCGCCGCCCACATTGCGCTGGTGACAGGCGTCACATTTGCTTTCTGCTATCAGCTTGGCGCCAACAGCCAGATCCGCACCTTCGTACAGTGGGTGGACCTGGCCGAAGGCTGTTGCCGAAAGCAACATGGCCAAAAGAATTGGAATTTTCCGCATGTCATCCTGCCTTTCCGAAATGTGCCTCAGACCCTCTCCCAACCATTACCAATGCCAGCCGAACTGCAGACCCAGGGACTGCTGATTCATCTTGATGGTGTCGGTACCACCCCCTTGGTTCGGACCGCTGACCGAGTTGGACGGGGCGACCATGTAGGAGGCTGTGAGATCGGTTGTAGGGGACAGGGCGTAACTGAGTCCCGCTGTGTAATGGGTGGTGATGACGCCCGGTGCCAGTGTATTGAAGGATGCAGCAGAGCTGGGGATTGGGTTGTCGCCGATGTTGATTCCTCCGCGCAGTGTCACGCTTGGCGAGAGCGCCCATTGCACGCCCAACTTGACGACGTTGATGTCTTTCCAGGCGAAACCTGGACCATTGGATGCACCCAAGGGCCCACCCAGTCCGGCGCTGGGGTTTGCAATCGAGCGGACAGCGCTGTAGGCGATATGCTGGTAGTCGAGCGCCAGCGTGAGCTCAGGTGTGGCCTGTGCACTCAATCCCACTGCGTAATTTTCCGGGATATCTAGGCCTCCCTGCTCAGCAAACAGCCCCGCGTACTTGCCCAACTTTGACATAGTAATGCGCGGCGCGTAGGAGGCACCGATCATGACGCGGTCGCTCACTTTTCCGAGGTAGCCCAAGCGCATGCCAAAACCATTGCTGGAGTCGTAGCCATTATTGGTCAGATTTTGTGGCGAGGAGCTCATACCGGCAAATGCCTGCAGTCCATCCACCTTGAAAATTTGCTGCACCAGCAAGGGGGACATACCAATGGAATGGTTAGCGTTGAACTTATAGGCGATGGTGGGCGCAATGATGAGCTGCTGCAGATCCACACCCAGTCTCCCCGATCCGCAAAATACATTGGATACCGGTGCTCCTGCGCCACAGCCGTTGGCCGGAATGGAGTTGGATGGATAGTCGGTATTCATGCCGCCATTGCCATAGACCGTAATCCCAAGCCCCAGTTGCTCATTGACCTTCTTGTTGTATCCAAACTCGGGAATATAGAACGTGTTGCTATCGCTCTTGGTAACGCCCAAGCCACTGCGCTCCATGGAGCGCTCTGGCATAAAGACATCCACACCCAGTTCCATGCGGTCCCCCGCCCAAGCGGCAATGGCCGGGTTATTGGCGCCGGCAAAGGCGTTGTCGGTCAGGGCGACCGCTGCGCCGCCCATGCCCTTGGATTTCATTCCATAGCCATGGGAAAAGTAGCCATCTGTGGCCAATGCCGCAGTGACAGGAGCTGCCAGCAGGATCAGAACCGCCAACTGGCGCATGCGGGTCGTCTTTGGGAATGTGTTCATTGTCTATGTCTCTCGTTTTACATTGTGGATGGCAGGGAAAACAGCTATTTCTAGAACTCGCCCTTGGCGCCGCGGTCCATCATCATGTAAATGGTTTCGCGCACTTTCCAAGCATCTTCCTTCAAAGGCGAAGGCAGCTTGCGACCCATCTTGACCATCATGTCCATGTTCAGCGTATAGATCCACAGGCCGTCGTCGCGCTCCACGACGGTCAGACGGCACGGCAAATAGGCTCCCATATGCGGACTGAAGTCAACCATCATGCGGGCCGTGTCAGGCGAGCAATAGGAGTACACCTTGAGAAACTTTTGCTTCTTTCCGGTGCGCGATTCAAGTTCCTTGGAAAGGGGAAGCTCACCCACGGCCTTCATATTGCGCTCGGTCGCAACCTGGGCGAACACCTGTTCGATATCGTTGACTGTGACACCGGCCTTCACCTTGCGTTCCCATGTCGTGGCGACTGCGATATCGCCATTGGCCTCCACCCAGCGGTCCCACATCTTGCTTGCCTCGGCCCCAGCGCCGTCTTCCAGCTTGCCCATGGTGCTAATCGTTCCGCAGCCCGTTAAAAGGACCAATGCCAGTAAAGGCATCATTTTTGAGATTTTGAGGAGGTTCACGGACTGGTCCTTTATGTTGAAATTTTGCTGAGAATACAAAGTGGCGGCCATTAAATCGTTACATCATTAATCACTGATGTATATCAATGGTCGCCGCAATTCGCCTTTACTTCTATCCGTATCTACCCTAAGCACGGTAGCGCAATGCCATCAAATCCAGATGAATCGGCTTGATCTTGCTGCCATGCCCGGCGCAGCCAAAGGCTTCAAAGCGATCTTTGCAGATGTCTTGCGCGGCCCGCCGGGCAGCGATCAAGGCCTTGCGCGGGTCGAATTCGCTGGGCTGCTGGGCCAGTGTCTGGCGCATGGCACCGGTCATGGCCAGGCGGATGTCGGTATCGATATTTACCTTGCGCACGCCGTTGCGAATGCCATGTTGAATTTCCTCCACCGGCACGCCGTAGGTCTCCTTGATGTCGCCACCAAACTGGCGAATAATGGCCAGCCATTCCTGTGGCACGCTGCTGGACCCATGCATGACTAAATGCGTGTTGGGAATTTGCGCATGGATGGAGGCAATGCGGTCTATGGCCAGAATGTCGCCCGTGGGTTTGCGCGTGAATTTGTAGGCACCATGGCTGGTTCCAATGGCAATGGCTAGAGCGTCCACGCCGGTCTTTTCGACAAAGTCTTTGGCCTGTACCGGGTCGGTCAACATCATGTCATGGGTGAGCACGCCCACCGCACCTACGCCGTCTTCCTCACCGGCTTCACCGGTTTCCAGACTACCCAGACAGCCCAACTCGCCCTCAACCGAGACGCCAACAGCATGCGCCATGGCACACACCCTTTGGGTAACCTCCACGTTGTACTCGTAGCTTGCGGGGGTCTTGGCATCTTCGCGCAAGGAGCCATCCATCATCACGCTGCCAAAGCCGGAGCGAATGGACTGCATGCACACACCCGGGGTAGCGCCGTGGTCCTGGTGCAAGACCACGGGGATATCGGGATGGCTCTCTACGGCGGCCAGCACCATGTGGCGCAAATAGGCTTCACCCGCATACTTGCGCGCACCAGCCGACGCCTGCAGGATGACCGGACTATCAGTGGCTTGCGCCGCCTCCATGATGGCCTGGATCTGCTCAAGGTTGCTCACGTTAAATGCCGGCACGCCGTAGCCGAATTCAGCGGCGTGGTCCAGCATCTGACGCAGGGAAATAAAAGCCATGAAAAATCTCCTCAGTTGTTATAAATAGGGTGTGGCCTACGCTGCGTTGTTGCACAGATTCGTACATCAGCATGTAAATCAAATAGATAGCCACGATGAATCGCCTTCAAAAAAATAGTTGATTCAAAGCAAGGCCGAGCAATCGGAAATCACACGATCGGGCAAGCTGGCAGCAATGTCCTGACCCATGTTGTAGCCATAGGGCAGCGCCCATACCTGCACGCCCGCATTGCGGGCGGTGGCCACATCGATGCTGGAGTCGCCTACAAACAGCGCTCGGTCGTTTGCCACGCCGAACTTCTCCAAGCAGGCCAAAATGCCGCCTGGGTGAGGCTTTTTGGTTGGCAGGGAGTCGCCGCTGATCACCCAATCCAGTAGTGGCATCAACTGGTGCGCGTCCAGCACCGTGCGGGTGTAACGTGCCTCCTTGTTGGTCACCACAGCCAATTTGATGCCTTGTCCACGCAATGCGGTCAAGGTCTCTGGAACCCTGGGGTAGAGCTGACTGCGCGTACCGCAGCGGGTTTGGTAGTGCACATCAAACTCGGCGGCAATGGCAGCTAGCGTGCTGCTGGCACGCACATCGGCCACTGCCACCCCGCCGACATACGCTAGCGCCTGGATCAGCAGCTCATGCGTGCCCTGGCCTATCCAGTCATTGACCTGCGTGACCTCCGGCATTTCAAAGCGCCGCAGGGTGTCGTTCACAGCGTCGCAAATCTCCGGAGCTGTAGCAATCAGGGTGCCGTCTAGGTCAAACATGACCAGATCAAAGGAAGCAGGCATGCGGCGACCTTCAGTTGGAAGAGGGCTGAATCTGTGCCGGAAAATCCTGCTCAGGCAACTGCAACTCCGCGGACTGGGAACGGTGCACCAGCATGCGCGCTGCCGTTACAACGCGGTCGGCGGTGATGCCAAAGTGTTTGTACAAGTCCTTGGCGGGAGCAGATTCGCCAAAGCCAGACATACCAATCACAAAGCCAGTTCGCCCCACATACTTGCGCCAGAAGTCCGGATGCGCGGCTTCGATTGCCACAACCGGCAGGCGCAGCGGCAGCACTTGGTCTTGGTAGGCATGGGTTTGGCGGTCAAACACATTGCTGCAGGGCATGGACACCACGCGGGTGGGAATGCCTTCCTGCGCCAGCGTGGCCTGAGCCTGCATGGCCAGTTCCAGCTCGGAGCCGGTGGACAAGATGACGGCTTGTGCACCGTCCATATCCGACAACACATAGCCACCACGACGGATGTTGCTAGTCATCGTGGCCGTGGTGAGACGCGGCAAGTTCTGGCGCGACAGGCACAGGGCACTGGGCCCATCGCGGCGCTCCACCGCACAGGCCCAGGCCACGGCCGTCTCCAATCCATCCGCCGGGCGCCACACATCCAGCCCGGGAATGATGCGCAGCGACGGGATGTGCTCCACGCTTTGGTGCGTTGGACCGTCTTCGCCCAGGCCAATGCTGTCATGGGTAAACACATGGATCACGCGCTGCTTCATCAGTGCCGCCATGCGAATCGCATTGCGGCTGTAGTCGCTGAAGGTCAGAAAGGTGCCGCCATATGGTATGAAGCCACCATGCAAGGCCATGCCATTCATCATGGCGGCCATGCCAAACTCTCGCACGCCGTAGCTTATATGGTTGCCTGGCTTGAACTGACCCTGGCTGTCCACACCGGCCTTGACGCAGCCCTTGAAGTTGGTGAGGTTGGAGCCGGTCAGGTCGGCGCTGCCGCCAAAAAATTCCGGCAGCAAGGGTGCCAACGCGTCGAGTGCATTCTGGCTGGCCTTGCGCGTGGCCACAGCCTCCGGCCTGTCGGCCATGGCTGCCAATAGCTCGGGCAACTGCGTGGCATAGCCGGGCAACAAGTCACCCGCCATGCGGCGCTCCAACTCGGCGGCCTTTAGGGGGTGCTCAGAACGATAGGCTTCAAAGCGCACGCGCCACGCACGCTCAGCGGCCATCCCACGCACCTTGCCATCCCAGGCTTGGGCAACATCGTCCGGTATCTCAAACGGCGCATGCTCCCAGCCTAGGGCGCTGCGGGTAGCGGCTACCTCAGCGGCACCGAGCGCGGCACCGTGCACGTCGTGGGTGCCAGCCTTGTTGGGTGAACCCATGCCGATCACGGTCTTGCAGCAAATCAGTGTGGGCCGTCCCTTGGGCGTGACGGCCTGGGCACGTGCTGCGCGCACGGCGGAATCCAGTGCCTGCGGGTCATGCCCGTTCACCGCAGCTATGACGTTCCAGCCATAGGCTTCAAAGCGCTTGGGCGTGTCGTCGGTAAACCAGCCTGCCACATGGCCATCAATCGAGATGCCGTTGTCGTCGTAAAACGCAATCAACTTGGACAGACCCAGTGTGCCCGCCAAGGAACAGACTTCGTGGCTGATGCCCTCCATCAGGCAGCCGTCACCCATGAAGACGTAGGTGAAGTGGTCCACCACGGTGTGGGGCGCGTGGTTGAATTCAGCCGCCAGCAGTTTCTCTGTCAGGGCCATACCCACCGCATTGGCCAGACCCTGGCCCAAGGGACCGGTGGTGGTTTCCACACCGGGGGTAATGCCCACTTCGGGGTGACCGGCTGTCTTGCTGTGTAATTGGCGGAAGTTTTTTATCTCCTCCATGGGCAGGTCATAGCCCGTTAAATGCAGCAGCGCATACAGCAACATCGAGCCATGACCGTTAGAGAGCACAAAGCGGTCTCTATCGATCCAGTGCGGATTTGCCGGGTTGTGCTTGAGGTGGCGGTTCCACAGCACCTCGGCAATATCGGCCATGCCCATGGGCGCACCGGGGTGACCGGACTTGGCTTTTTCGACGGCGTCCACGGCCAGCATGCGGACGGCGTTGGCCATGTTCTTGGCCATCTCGGGAGTGGTTGGGGTGTTCATATCAGCCAGCCCTCTTCTTGCGTTCCATCATGCGCCAGATGAAGGGCGTGAATATCAGCTGCATCGCCAGTTCCATCTTGCCGCCGGGCACCACGATGGTGTTGGCGCGGCTCATGAAGCTGCCATCCACCATGCTGCGCAGGTATTGAAAATCGATTCCCTTGGGCTGGGCAAAGCGGATCACCACCATGCTCTCGTCGGGGCTGGGAACTTCCCGCGCAACAAATGGGTTGCTGGTGTCCACCATGGGCACGCGCTGGAAGTTCACATGCGTGTGCATGAACTGTGGGCAGATGTAGTTCACGTAGTCGGGCATGCGGCGCAGAATCGTGTCGGTCACCGCCTCTGTGCTGTAGCCGCGCTGCTTTTTGTCGCGATACAGCTTTTGAATCCATTCCAGGTTGATCACCGGCACCACGCCAATCAGCAGGTCGGGGTGTTGGGCGATATTGACCTCGGGCGTCACCACGGCGCCATGCAGGCCTTCGTAAAACAGCAGGTCCGTGTTCTTCGGCACATTTTCCCAAGGCGTAAAGGTTCCTGGCTCCTGCTGGTAGGGAGCCGCCTCGTCCGTGTCGTGCAGGTATTTGCGGCGCTTCCCGATACCGGTGGTGGCGTAGTCGCGAAACAGAGCCTCGAGTTCGGGGAACAGATTGTTCTCCGGCCCGAAGTGGCTGAAGTTCTTGTTGCCCTGTGCCTCAGCTTCGGCCAGCCGGACCTTCATTTCCTTGCGGTCGTGGCGGTGGAAGCTGTCGCCTTCAATCACCGCCGCGTTGACGTTCTCGCGGCGGAAAATATTGTCAAAGGTGCGGGTCACCGAGGTGGTGCCGGCACCGCTGGAGCCGGTGATGGCAATGATGGGATGGCGTTCAGACATAGCGTTGTCTCCTGGTCGTTGAAATAATTTGAGATGGCTCTGAGCGCGTCAGTCGCGAAACAAACTGCGCTCGACAAACAGCGGGTTAATCATTTCGCTGCGAACCGGCTCGGTGTGGTAGCGCTCAATGCGTTCCACCTCATTTTTGGAGCCAAAAACCAGACCAATACGCTGGTGCAGCGAGCTGGGTTGAACCTGCAGCATGGGCGTCTCGCCGGTGCTTGCACGCCCACCCGCCTGCTCCATGATCAGGCCTATGGGGTTGGCCTCGTAAAGCAATCGCAGGCGCCCGGGCTTGGACAAGTCCTTGGTGTCGCGCGGATACATGAAGACTCCGCCGCGCATCAAAATGCGGTGTGCCTCCGCCACCATGCTGGCGATCCAGCGCATATTGAAGTCCTTGGCGCGCGGCCCGGTCTTTCCGGCCAGACACTCGTCCACATAGCGTTTGACAGGCGCTTCCCAGAAGCGGCTATTTGAGGCGTTGATGGCGAACTCCTGCGTGTCTTCTGGAATTTTTAATTTTGGGTGGGTCAGCATGAATTCGCCCAGGTTGGGGTCCAGCGTGAAGCCGTTCACGCCGTCTCCGACCGTCAGCACCAACATGGTGGTGGGTCCATAGAGCGCGTAGCCTGCGGCCACCTGCTTCATGCCCGGTTGCAAGAAATCCGCCTCGGTCACATCGGCGCCCGTGTCGGACCCGCGCAGCACTGAAAAGATGCTGCCCACCGACACATTCACGTCGATGTTGCTGGAGCCATCCAATGGGTCAAACACCAGCAGGTATTTACCGCGCGGGAACTGTGCAGGAATCTGGTACGGCAAGTCCATTTCTTCGGATGCCATACCGGCCAAATTGCCGGCCCATTCGGTGCGCTGAATGAAGACGTCGTTGCTGAGAACGTCGAGCTTCTTTTGTGTTTCTCCCTGCACATTCACACTGCCACCCGCCTCGGCAGCATGGTTGCCCATGGCGCCACCGAGTTCGCCAAATGCCACCGCGCGGGCTATGGACTTGCAGGCAATGGCGACATCCAAGATGAGTGCATTGAAGTCGCCGCTGGCTTCGGGAAAGCGACGGCGCTCTTCAATCAAAAACTGGGTCAGCGTGGATCGGTTGGTCAATGGCATGGTTTTCCTTCTAAGTTGTCAATTCTTTGCACTGCATTTTTGCGATTCACACTCGGTCCGCGGCCCTAGCGTGACAAGGCCTGTAGGCGCAGTTCCGCCATTACACCCATGTAGCCGCCGCCGCAGTCTGGCGCGCCAAAGACAGCGCTGCCAGCCACGCAGGTATCGGCCCCGGCACGCACTATGGTCTGGATGTTGTCGGTTTTGACACCGCCATCCACCTCCAGCCAGATCGCTTGTCCACCTTGCGCCATGTGTGCATCAATGCGCTGACGCACCGCACGCAGCTTGCCCAGAGTGGAGGGAATAAACCTTTGCCCACCAAAACCAGGATTCACGCTCATCAGCAGCACGATGTCGAGTTTGTCCATCACATGATCCAGCCATTCCAGCGGGCTGGCCGGGTTGAGCACCAGGCCGGCCTTGCAACCAAGCTCGCGAATCATGGACAGCGTGCGGTCCACATGGCGCGAAGCTTCCGGGTGAAAGGTAATGATGTTGGCGCCGGCCTTGGCAAACAGGGGAATCAAGGCGTCCACCGGCTCCACCATCAGATGCACATCGATGGGAATCTGCACATGCGGACGTATCGCCTCACACACCTGGGGCCCAATGGTCAGATTGGGCACATAGTGGTTGTCCATCACATCAAAATGCACCAGGTCAGCACCTGCCGCTTCAATTGCACGGACCTCCTCGCCCAGACGGGCAAAGTCGGCCGACAAGATGGAGGGGGCCAGGCGAATGGTGCTGGGAGAAAAGTCAGTCGCTAAGCGGTCAGGATGTGTCATGTTGGCTTTCAGTGCAAATATTCGGCGTGCCAGGCGCGCAAGCGCACCATATCAAGATGGCTCATATCAGGAACCAGGCGCATGGCGCCGGTGAAGTCATGGTCGGCGGTGTACTGCGTAGGGGTGATCACTGTGGCCAGCCCCGCTGCGCGGCTGGCTTGCAGGCCGTTCCATGAATCCTCAAAGGCGATGCACTCGCTTGCCTGCAATTGCAGAGCCTGCAGCATTTGCAAATAGACCTGCGGATCGGGTTTTTTGACGGGGGCGGTAGAGGCGTCGCCAATGGCGGTGAAGTTCAGACGCCAGTCGGCGCCCAGGGCACGGCGCAACAGCGCAGCGATATTGACCGGTGAGGTGGTGGTGGCAATCGCCAGTTGCAAACCCTGTTCATGGGCTTCGGACATCAACGCCAGCACACCCGGGCGCAACTGAACCGCGCCATTGTTGACGGCTGCCTCATAGGCCGCGGTTTTGAGCTCATGCAGGCGGTTGACCGTGTCCGCCAAGGCCTGGCCACCGAGCTCGCGCATGTCCGGGTGGGCGGCTTTCCAGTAATGCAGGATGCGCTCCTTGCCACCCGATATCTGCAAGAGCTGGGTGTACCGTGCCTCATCCCATTGCCAGTCCAGACCGAACTCTGCAAAGGCCAGATTAAAGGCCGCACGGTGGGCTGACTCGGTGTCGGCCAAGGTGCCATCCACATCAAATATCAGCGCTTTGAACATGCCTTCTATCCTCGCTTGTTTAGGGAGTGAGGTCACAAACATAAGCAACCACGGATTTACTTTAATCTGCTAATTCAATAAACTCTAATCATCTTTTTTAAAAAATTCATCAGCTTTTTCTAATGCAACAAAACCCTAGCAGTTCCCAGCATGCGTCCCTACACGCTTAAGCAACTTCAGACCTTCCTGGAAGTCGCACGCCAGAAGTCGGTATCCAAGGCTGCCGAACGCTTGTTTGTGACCCAGCCCGCTGTCTCCATGCAGATTCGGCAGTTAGAGGAAGCCTTTGGCCTGGCACTGTTTGAGCCGATCGGGAGAAACATCCGTTTGACGCACGCGGGCGAGGTGTTTTTGGTCCATTCGCAGGCGGCGATGGGCCGACTAAAGGACTTGGAAGCGGAGATGGCCGACCACATGGGCCTCAAAAAGGGCCGTATCGATCTGGCAGTTGTCAGCACCGCCAAGTACTTCATTCCCATGTTGCTGGTGCAGTTTGGCAAGCTATTTGATGGCATCCACGTGCAACTACAGATTGACAACCGTGAAAACGTGTTGGGCTTGCTGGCTCGCAACGAAGCCGATCTTGTGGTGATGGGTCGAACATCCTCTGATATTGACTGCGAGGCCACTCCCTTTGCAAGCAATCCACTGGCCATCGTGGCGGCCCCCAATCACCCGCTCGTACGGCGCAAGAATTTGCCCTTTTCGGCCCTGACAGACTACAAGTTTGTGGTTCGCGAAAAGGGCTCAGGAACGAGAGCCGCCATGGAGCGCCTGTTCTTGCACCACAAGACGCCGCTGCACATCGAAATGGAAATGCCGAGCAACGAGACCATTAAGCAAGCGGTGATGGCAGGCATGGGGCTGAGCTTCTTGTCCATGCGCACGCTACGCCATGAGCTTGCCAGCGGGCATATTGCACTGGTGGATGTTCAGGGTTTGCCGCCATCCGGCCACTGGTATGTCACGCATCTGCAGCAAAAGAAGCTGTCGCCAGCGGTGCGCTCTTTCAAAAACTTTTTGATCGAACAGGGTGGCGCGCTGATGGATTCGTGGAGTTGATGGCGTTGAAGTCGGGCCTTATCGCATGCGGTCCAGCATGGCCTCTAAGTCCTTGAGTACAACGGACTTCGTTTCTCCAGGGGTCGCGCCATTCGCCATGAGGGCGTCAATTTCCTGCTCCGCAAAGCACACCGTCATGCGCAGGTAGGTGCTGTCCAGCGCCTTTCGCGCAGCAGAAAATTGTTGCCCAATACTTTGGCAATCCTCACCCTTTTCAACCATGCGCTGTATGCCGCGGATTTGCCCTTCCGCACGGCGAAGCCGGTTCAAAATATCCGTTCGCGCACCATCATTTTCCAGGCCATGCAGCACTTTGGCTGGCTTCCTTTGAATGACCTGCGGATTTGGTTCACTCATAGAGTTCTCCAGTGGAGACACACAGCCTAGCTTGTGCAAGAAGCTTTTGACTCTGGTACGCCCAACTTTTTGAGCATCCAACCCATGGGACAGACATCGGTAATGCCAAACTGAAATAAATTGGCGCCCACAAAGGCCGTAAGGAAAAGCCAGTAGTGGGACACAAATACGGGACTCGCATCCACGCCAAGGGCCATTGAGAGGAGGATGAAAGTTCCGGCGAAGAGGTGGATATATCGGGCGATGGTCATGGAGTACTCCTGGAAAAAGTTAGAGGGTTATGCGGACATCGTCAGCGAGTCAGCGCTTGCTTGCATACGATGCCTAAACAGCGCGTAGTACAAAACCGGTATCACCACCAGCGTGAGCATGGTTGACACCAAAATGCCGAAAATCAGCGAGATTGCCAGACCGTTGAAGATCGGGTCATCCAGGATGAAAAAGGCACCAATCATGGCGGCCAGGCCGGTGAGCACGATCGGCTGGGCGCGCACCACGGCCGACTGCAGCACTGCCGTCTTGAAGGCCACTCCTTGGCTTACCTGTAGTTCGATAAAGTCCACCAACAGAATAGAGTTACGCACAATGATGCCGGCCAATGCGATCATGCCAATCATGCTGGTGGCGGTAAATTGCGAACCCAGCAAGGCGTGCCCTGGCATCACACCAATAATCGTCAGCGGAATCGGCGCCATGATGACCAGGGGCGTCAAGTAGCTCTTAAACTGAGCCACTACCAGCAGGTAAATCAGGATCAGGCCCACACCGTATGCGGCCCCCATATCGCGGAAGGTGTCATAGGTGATTTGCGATTCACCGTCCCATTTCAAGGCGTATTGGCGGTAGGTGTCCGTGGGCTGGTGAATCCAGTACTCACCCATACTGGTCTTGACCTGTTTCTCTATGTTTGAGCGGATTGCGAACAACCCGTAGAGCGGCGAGTCCAAATTCCCTGCCATATCGCCAAACACATAGCTGACCCCTTTGAGGTCCTTGGTATAGAGCGGCTTGTCGATCACACCCATTTCGACTTGCACCAATTCCGAGAGCGGAACTAATTGCCCGTTTGACGCACGCATTGGCAATGCCAGAATAGCGTCCAGTCCAATCTGACTCTCCAATGGCAACTGAATTCGCACGGGTACAGGGTATTTGGACTGGCCATCGTGCAGGTAGGCGGCATCCGCTCCCGATAGCGCCGAGGCCACGGTTTGTGCGATGGCGGCCACCGGTATACCCAGACTATCGGCGCGCTGGCGACGCACACGAAGGAAAGCACGCGCAGCATCTTCACGCAAACTGTTATCTATACCCACAATGTCCGCGGTAGAGGCAAACGACTTTTCCACTTGTAGGGCAAGGCTTTGACGTCCCGCTTCGTCCGGTCCGTAGATTTCGGCCACCAAAGGCGACATCACCGGAGGCCCAGGCGGCACTTCCACGACCTTGATGCGTGCGTGGTGGGACAGGCCGATCTTCTCCAGCGCTGGCCGCAAGCGCTGGGCAATCACATGGCTCTTGTCGCTGCGGTGGTGCTTGTCGACCAAGTTCACTTGCAGGTCGCCCTGTTCCATATCTGACCTCAGATAGTACTGGCGCACCAGACCATTGAAAGTGATCGGCGAGGCCGTTCCGGCATAGGCCTGCAGATTGGTGACTTCTGGCTGCGTAGCCAGGAATGCGCCGAGTTCCTGCAAGGTGGCTGCAGTCTCCTCCAGCGGTGTTCCAGCGGGCATGTCCACCACCACTTGAAACTCACTCTTGTTGTCAAAGGGCAGCATTTTGAGCACCACCAGTTGGACAACAGCCAATCCTACCGACAGCAGCAAAACAACAAGAATGCCTACCAGCAAAAGCCAGCGCTTTCGCGCGCTGTCAAGAAAGGGCGACAGAATGAAGTTAAAGAGCTTCTGTACTTTTGAAATCTTCACCTCGACTTTATTGAGGGCCGTATCGTGCTCCGAATGACTGCCATGCTCACGCATGAACTTCAGTGCCAACCAAGGCGTCACGGTAAATGCTATAGCCAGTGAAATCGCCATGCCAAGGCTGGAGTTGATCGGAATGGGGCTCATGTAGGGCCCCATCAGACCCGTGACAAAGGCCATGGGTAGGAGCGCAGCAATCACGGTGAGGGTGGCAAGAATCGTGGGGCCACCGACTTCGTCCACGGCACGTGGAATGATGTCTATCAGGCGCGCCTGCGGATGAAGTTGCTGATGGCGATGGATGTTTTCCACCACGACAATGGCATCATCCACCAAAATGCCAATAGAGAAGATCAAGGCAAACAGAGACACCCGGTTGAGCGTGAAGCCCCAGGCCCAAGAGGCAAAGAGCGTGGCGGTAAGAGTCAGTATCACTGCCGCGCCTACGATGATGGCCTCTCTACGGCCCAAAGCAAAGCCGACCAGAAGAATGACCGAACCCGTGGCAAAGGCCAGCTTTTGGATCAGCTTGTTGGCCTTTTCTGCGGCAGTGAGCCCATAGTCACGTGTGGCTGCGACTTCCACATTGGAGGGAATGACTGTGTTGCGCAAGGCATCGATCTTGGCTCGCACCGCGGTTGACACGTCTACCGCGTTTTCACCGGGTTTTTTCGTAACCTGAATGGTGACTGCCGGGTAGGACTGACCTGTTTGGGCCGCAATTGCGGTTCCAGCTTCCTTCTCAGCGGCAGCACCGGGGGTGAACCAGACGTAGCTTTTAACCTGCTGCGCCCCCATGCTCACGACGGCGACATCGCGTAGAAAGACAGGCTTGCCGTTGCTGACACCGACCACCATGTCGGCCACGTCATCCGCATTGCGCAGGAACTCACCCGCTTCCACACTCAACATTTGCGCACTGGCAGATGGGTTCACGACGGTGCCAGCGGGCATGCCGTAGTTAGCCGCAGACACCATTTTTTGCAATGTCAAGATATCGATACCGCGCGCTCGCATGCGCGCCGGATCCACTTGAATCTGCACGGAGCGCCCTGGCCCACCCAATGTTTGGACTTCCCGAACGCCAGGTACCGCCTTCACTTCTGTTTCTAGCGCATGGGCTACGGTTTCGAGATCCATGGCTGACGTTGCGTCCTTGGACCACAAGGTCACGGCCACCACCGGCACATCATCAATGCCCTTGGGTTTGACGATGGGTGTCAGAGTGCCGAGGTCCTTGGGCAACCAGTCCTGGTTGGCGTTAAGCACATCAAAGAGTCTGACCAAGGCTTCCGAGTGCGCTACGCCTACCTTGAATTGCACGGTCAATACGGCCATACCAGGCCTGGCAACGGAGTAGGTATGCTCAATGCCAGCCATCTGCCCCAGTACCTGCTCGGCTGGTTTGGCCACCATGTTCTGCACATCCGCACTGCTGGCCCCGGGAAAGGGGATCAGCACATTGGCCATGGTGACGTTGATTTGCGGCTCTTCCTCGCGTGGCGTCACCAGCACTGCAAACAGCCCCAGCAACAGGGCAACAACAGCCAACAAGGGGGTTAGCGCATTATTTTGGAATGCCGCTGCGACGCGACCGGAAATTCCCAGGGTGAGTGACTTGGTCATGGCCTGCTTACTTGGCGGCGGGGACTGCATCGGGCTGAGAGGCTCGCACCGTATCGGTTGCTACCCATTCACCAGTTCGCAGACCTGAAAGCACCTCCACGCCCTGGCTGCCCAAATCGGCGCCAAAGCGCACAGCACGCAAGGCGAAATGCTGGTTCGCCACCACATACACCGCACTTAACTCGTTTCGACGAATCACGGCAGATGCTGGAACTAAAAAATGGGAGTTGGAAGCCGTTGAATCCACTGAAAAACTCACCCGTACTTGTTGCCCCGGCAACAGCGACGCGGCCTCCTTGGCGGGCAGGTCCATTCGCCACTCCGTGGTTTGAGATACGGGATCACTGGAAGGCACCTCCAGGCGATTCAGTGGGGAGATGCGTTGATCCGGGCTTGAACCGTTGCTCACCAGCACGCTTGTCTGCTTGGCTTGGCGCACCGACAGACTACGCGATGCAGGTACCTGCACTGCTGCACGCAAGGGCTGCGGCGCGTACACCACCAGCAGCGGCGTACCCGGAACCGCCAAATCACCGGCTTGCGCAAAGGTCTGCAACACCCAGCCATCCATCGGTGCTGCCACGCGTGTGAAACCTTGAGAGATGGCAGACTGGCGTACGCTGGCAATGGCCTGATCGCGTTGCGCCTGGGCTGCCTGGTATTGCGTGTTGGCCGTGTCAAACGCGGCTTTGCTGACGAATCCTTGTGTCTGCAATTCACGGGTACGCTCCATCTGCGCCCTGGCATTGCGCAACTCAGCGTCAGCTTGGTCTGTTTGAGCTTGCGCACGCTGAACACCCACCTGGGCCTCGCGGTCATCAATGGTGGCGAGAACCTGCCCGACATGAACCCTGTCCCCTGCTTTCACGCTGAAGGTGGCAATCCGACCGGAGGCCTGGGCTGCGACTGTGCTTTGCTTGACTGCCTGAATCACGCCATCCAAGACATAACTGCCTGCGGTCAGACTGCTTTGAACGGCCGCGATAGGAACGCCTTCGGCACAAGCCAACGCGGGTACTAGTGCCGCCACAGCGCCCAGCAGGCGTAGCATGGCCAGGTTCAGGGGGAAGTACGTGTGTGTCATATGCGCCCGGGTAAAGTTCAACTATTGCCTACTCTGACCGACAGTTTAATACATACTGGTATGGGTATGCAATACGTCGCCCAAGTAAAAAATATCGCCTTTTAGATTGACTTAGATCAATCGGCTGTATACGGGTACGGGTATTTTTGGAAAAATAAGCAACCTGCTGAAGGCTCCAAGTGTCTGGCTCAAACCCCACGGTCAAGAAGATCATTCCCATCTCCCTTCCCAAGGAGCCGATAGAGCCACCGACAGATGCTGACGCTGAATTGGTGTCGCCCTACCAAGCACACAAGAAGATCTACCTCCGACCACAGTGCGCGCAATCTATCCAGAACCACCTGATCCGCTAACTCCAGGCGATTTGCTACAACTCAATTTTTCCCGCACCGAACGTACTATCGACATCGCCAGGCAATCTTCAGTCGCTTAAAAGTGGTAACTCGCGGAGCCGAGGCACGTGCTCTGGCACAAGTGCCGAGAGGCAAGACCGTCCGATCGCTTACCCTAGGCTCGAATTCGATTGCCTCCGTGCAACAACGCCCGCTACAGATCAATCGCTTCGGTTATGGCAGCTATACCGGCCTTGGCGCAGCCCTCATCTGCGTCTCCTCCAGGAGCACCCGAAACACCAATAGCGCCCAGCGCGCTACCCGCACCCTCAATCGGCAGACCACCTGCAACACCCGCAAAGCGTGCCAGGTTGCGCATTCCGCTTTGGGGTTTTCCGGCCTGCGTCTCAACGGCGAGGGCACTTGTCGCCATACGAAAGCTTGCCGCTGTCCATGCCTTATTGGACGCCAACTCAACCGTATGCGCACCAGCAAACCGGTCCCGCAACAGCACTTGCGCAAGGCCAGATCGGTCAACTACCACCACCGAAACCTGAAACCCCTGCTTTCTGCAGGCTTCTAGAGCAGCCCGGGCGGCAGTGAGCGCTGTTTCGGGCGTCAGCGATTTAGTAGAAAACACTGCCTCTTGCGCCAGGCACTCGCCTGCCAAAGCAAACAAACCGAGCGCAAAGATAAGGGAACGAGGCATGGATGACTCCAATTTTTTTCAAGACGACACGCGACGGTGCCGTGGCTGAAGTTACCACGGTGGCTCAGGGTTGAACAGCCGGGCTTTGAATGCATCAGAAAAAACTGATTCGACACGCAGTTAAATTGAATTTTCATAGCGAATGTGCTTCCCTATAGTCGGCTCCATTGATAGCACTTTTTGCACCCTAAGGAGTAAACCCATGGACCAATCCAATCGCTACGCCGACCTCAGTTTGAAGGAGAGCGAGCTCATCGCGGGAGGACGCCACATTTTGGTGGCCTACAAGATGAAGCCCAAATCCGGCCATGGCTACCTGGAAGCCGCCGCGCACTTTGCAGCAGAGTCCTCCACCGGCACCAATGTTGAGGTGAGCACCACCGATGACTTCACACGGGGTGTGGACGCGCTGGTGTACCACATTGACGAAGCCAGCGAGGACATGCGCATTGCCTATCCGCTGGACCTCTTTGACCGAAATATGACCGATGGCCGCATGATGATCGTGTCATTTTTGACGCTGGTGATTGGCAACAACCAAGGCATGGGTGACATTGCGCACGCCAAGATCCACGACTTCTACATGCCAGAGCGCGCAATCCAATTGTTTGATGGACCGGCTAAAGACATCTCCGACATGTGGCGCATCTTGGGCCGCCCGATAAAGGACGGAGGCTACATTGCTGGCACCATCATCAAGCCCAAGCTGGGCCTGCGCCCCGAACCCTTTGCGGCAGCGGCCTACCAGTTCTGGTTGGGCGGTGACTTTATCAAGAACGACGAGCCACAGGGCAACCAGACCTTCGCGCCCCTGAAAAAGGTGATGCCTCTGGTGGCCGATGCGATGAAGCGCGCCCAGGACGAGACCGGTCAGCCCAAGCTGTTTTCGGCCAACATCACGGCCGACGACCATTTTGAGATGTGCGCTCGCGCCGACTACATTCTGGAAACCTTCGGAGCCGACGCCGACAAGGTGGCTTTTTTGGTGGACGGATTTGTCGGTGGACCCGGCATGGTGACTACAGCCCGCAGGCAGTACCCCAACCAATACCTGCACTACCACCGCGCCGGCCACGGCATGGTGACATCGCCCTCGGCCAAGCGCGGCTATACAGCCTTTGTGCTGGCCAAGATGTCGCGCCTGCAGGGTGCGTCCGGTATCCACGTGGGCACCATGGGTTACGGCAAAATGGAAGGCGAGAACGAAGACAAAGTCATCGCCTACATGATTGAGCGCGACGAGTGCCAGGGCCCGGTTTACTTCCAAAAGTGGTATGGCATGAAGCCCACCACGCCGATCATTTCCGGCGGTATGAATGCGCTGCGTTTGCCGGGCTTCTTCGAGAACCTGGGCCACGGCAATGTGATCAACACCTCGGGGGGAGGCTCCTATGGCCACATCGACTCGCCAGCCGCAGGCGCTATTTCCCTGCGCCAGTCCTATGAGTGCTGGAAGTCGGGAGCAGACCCGATCGAATACGCCAAGGAACACCAGGAGTTTGCGCGTGCCTTTGCCTCATTCCCAGGAGACGCGGACAAGCTGTATCCAGGCTGGCGAGAGAAGTTGGGCGTGCACCGCTGATATGCACCGCTAAAAGTTAGATGGTTGGCAACCCAGGAAAAGTAACACCATGAACACCAACGCGTCCGTCCAGCCTTACTACGCAGCGCACGGCAACGAAGTAGCCCTGTACGAAGCAGCCTACTCCGCGCGCCTGCCGGTCATGCTCAAGGGGCCGACGGGTTGCGGCAAGTCACGCTTCGTCGAATACATGGCCTGGAAGCTTGGCAAGCCCCTGGTCACCGTGGCCTGCAACGAGGACATGACCGCGTCTGACCTGCTGGGTCGCTATCTGCTGGAGGCCAATGGCACGCGCTGGTTGGATGGGCCTTTGACAACCGCCGCGCGCATAGGCGCCATCTGCTATCTGGATGAAATTGTGGAGGCACGCCAGGACACCACGGTGGTGATACATCCGCTGACCGATCACCGGCGTCAGCTGCCGCTGGACAAGTGTGGTGAGCTCATCCATGCCCACCCGGACTTCCAACTGGTGATCTCCTACAACCCCGGCTACCAGAGTGTGCTCAAGGATTTGAAGCAGTCCACCAAACAGCGCTTTGTCGCCTTTGACTTTGACTACCCTGCCCCCGATTTGGAGGCGCGTATTGTGTCCAATGAGAGCGGTCTGCCAATCGGACGGGCTGCGCAGCTGGTGCAGATCGGAGTGGCCGCACGCAGACTCAAGGGCCACGGGCTGGATGAAGGCATTTCCACCCGCCTGCTGGTGTATGCAGCAACGCTGATGCAGCGAGGTGTTGCGGCACAGGACGCCTGCCGCATGGCTTTGGTGCGACCTATCACCGACGACGCCGACATTCGCGCCACGCTGGACAACGCGATAACGGCTGTGTTTGCCTAAAGGTTCAGCGCCATGCTATCCGAGCGGCGCGCGCAACTCGACTGCGCCTTCACCGAGATAGACGCCGTCTTTGCGGACTGCATGGTCGAAGCACAAGCGCTGCTCTCTGCCCCGGCATTGGATGCCTACATCGAGAGTGCCCGTTTTCTGGGCAAGATGGGGCGCGGTGTCGAGCCCCTGCTGATCTTCCTGCAAAGCTGGCCACAGACTGCCAGCTTTGCAGGTGAGGCTACACTGCCTGCGGTGATGAACACGGTACGGGCAATCAACCAGTCCCCCAATGGGCGCGCCATTGCGCCCTTGTTGCAATCCCTACCGGCTGTAGCACGCAGGCTGCCGGCGCCGGAATCGCTGCAGCACTATCTGGACCTGGCTTTGGAACTGCTCGTGCAAACCAGTGGGTCCATCCATGGCATCCACAAGACCTATGCCAGTCCCTGCCTGATTGCCTTTTTTGAACATGCACCCCAGGTACTGCAATCGCTTTCCATCGACGGCATGCGGACTTGGGCGCGATATGGTGTGCGCCACTACCACCACCATCCGGAACAGCAGCGACAGTACTTTTCACTTCAATCCAGCGACAGCCTGGCCGTACTGCAACGCGAGCGCCACGGCACGCTCTTGGTAGACCAGTTGCGCAAGCTGGAGTTGTACCTACTGGCCTTGTGGCAGGACCAGGCGCTGTTGGTGTCCTACAGCACGACAACCGCGACCAGCGCCATGCAGCCCTACTACGACGCGATGGGCATGCGCTTGCCAGATGTGTATGGCGACACAGCCATCGTGTCTGGCCCTGACCGCTACCGCGCGGCGCTGGCCCACATGGCAGCCCATCGGCGCTGGAGCAGCGCGGTATATGCCGACAACTACAGCCCGGCGCAGCGCCTGGCCATTGAGTGCTTTGAAGATGCGCGCGTCGATGCGCTGAGCCTGCGCATCTATCCTGGTTTGCGACCGATCTTTCTTGCGCTGAATCCTGCCCCCGCTGTGGATGCCTGCAACCCGCTCACGCATTCCTGCTTGCGCCACCGCCTGGCCATGCTGGCACACGCGCTGCTATGCGCCATACCTGGTCCGTGGCCGCTGCAGCAAGCGGATTACGCGGACCCGGTCATGCGCGAGCACGTAAGGCGTTGGACTGTGGCGATGGAATCCAGTGACTCCAGCAGCTCCGACATGGCCGAATTGGCGATTGCCTATCTTGCCAAGACCCGCTGCCAGAGCGATCAGCAAGCCACCACCTGGTTTGCCGACAGCCAATGGGACTACCGCGACGACAACCGCCATCTGTGGAAGTTTCATGAACTGAGCGATGACGAAGAGTCATTCGAGACGCCCAAGCAAACAGTCGACACACAACAGCTGCAAAGCCTGCCGCCACGCCACTATTCCGAATGGGATTACCTCAGTCAAAGCTACCGACCCGACTGGGTCAGCCTTTTTGAGGGTCTCCATCCGGCCGCTCAGGGCAGTCACATTGACCTGGTGTTGGAAAAACACCGTGCCCTGGCAAAACGGCTGAAAAGAATGCTGGACCTGCTCAAGCCACACGAGCGTGTGCGCCTGCGCTACCAGGAAGAGGGCAATGAATTGGATCTGGATGTGGCCATTCGGGCCTTCACCGACCTTCAGGCTAAAAGTCAGCCGGATGGGCGTATCTGTGAGAGCCAGAGCAGCAACGGGCGTAGCATCGCCGTCACCTTGCTGCTGGACCTGTCCGAGTCGCTGAATGACAAGGTGCCGGGGTCTTCACAAAGCATTCTGGAGCTTAGCCAGGAAGCCGTGGCTTTGCTGGCCTGGACGGTGGATCAACTAGGTGACCCGCTGGCCATCGCCGGATTTCATTCGAACAGTCGCCATGATGTGCGCTACCTGCACATCAAGGGTTTTGGCGAGCGTTGGGGAGATGCGGTAAAAAGCCGTATGGCCGCCATGCAGGCCGGTTTCTCCACTCGCATGGGCGCAGCAATGCGGCATGCAGCTCACACCCTGGCCAGCCAAAAGACCGATGTCAAACTGCTGTTGGTGCTGACCGATGGAAGCCCATCGGATGTAGACGTTAGCGATGAGGCACTGCTTGTTCAGGACGCACGGCAGGCGGTAAAAGAGCTGGCAACTCAAGGCATCACCACGTACTGCATCAACTTGGACGCAAAGGCAGACGCTTACGTCCGCGATATTTTTGGCAAGCAATACACGGTGGTGGATCGGATTGCCACGCTGCCAGAAAAGCTGCCCAAGCTATTTATGCGCCTCACAAAATAAGGCACTACATAGACCCTATCGATCCAGCAGTAGATCGGGCTTTCGAATGAAATAAATGCGCGATGCTTTGTTCGCTGGCTCGATGATGCCCTCGTGCGCCAACTTGCTGATCTCCCTGCTCACCGTCTCTAACTTGAGGTTCAACATCGCGCCCATGTCTTCGCGAGTAAACAGCGTGCAAGTCAGGCCGTCCAGAGGATTGCGCATCTTTCGTACCAGTGCGGCCACGCGCTGAGTGGCCGTACCGAAATTCAAATCAGCTAACCAATCGTCGGCATCCTTGAGCGCAAAATTCCACTTTTGCATCAACCTATGGTGCATGCGAAGGCTGCTTCCGCCCAGCCGGTGAATCACATCCAGAGGGATTCGACACACCGACACTTCCGTCAGGGCCACCGCCTCACTGTTATACCGTTGTGTCGCCAATGCCTCCAGACCCACCACATCCCCGGGGCGAAGTACCCGCACGATACGTTTGCGGCCATCCGCGGTCACACGCACCAGCTTGACCATTCCTGTGCGCAGCGTGAAGATACCCCGCGCCGCGTCACCCTCATCGTACAGACTAGCTCCGCCTTTGAACTCCAGGTCGTCAATGGGTGCGTGAATCAGCCCGAAGTCATGCTCGTTCAAATCGGCGAACAAGACCATTTCCCGAATTGCACAATCCCGGCAATTGGATGTTCCCCTCCATGCTGAGTCAGTTTTAATTGGAATCATTGACTCAGGGGAATACGCCTACTATTGCCGCGCTACAGACTGCAATGGCCGTTTTTCCAGCGTCCATTTGTGCAAGGATCCATCATAGAGTTTCGTGTGTTTGTTTCCCAGCACCTCTGACATCACAAACCATGCGCTGGATGCCAGATGTCCGGTGTTGCAGTACGTAATAGCTGGACCCTGAGGGTCTACGCCGCTGGCTATAAAAATATCGCGGTAAGTGGCTGTGGGAAGCATGCGGGCGGCATCCCCCCCGGCCGTCACAAACAGGTCGCTTGAGACATTCTGGGCGCCTGGAATGTGTCCAAAGCCGAACACGACGTCACGTTTGCTTAAGCCCAAATACTGTGAGGAATTGCGCGCGTCAACCAATTGGGAAGACTTGTTAGCGATTGCTTTTTCAACGTCATCGGAAGTGGCCAACATGTCCATGCGCTCGGCCCTGCCGGTCCAGTTTCCTTCGGCTGCCTTGCTTGGACCGCTCACGACCTCACGCCCCTCGCTGATCCAAGCGCTGGTTCCGCCATTGACCAAAGTGATGTTGTCTTCACCAAAAACCTTGAACTGCCAATACAGCCGGGTTGCATCATTCAGATCGGTAGCGTCCTGGCCGGCCGGGACTATGACGATAGGCTTGCCATTTTGCACGCCCCAGCTACGCGCCATTTTTTCAAAATCAGCGCGCTCGGGCAACATGAATTTGACCTTGAGTCCGCCAATGGTTCGCTCCACACGGATCGTTTTTAGGTCGACTGAAACGGCATCGGCAATATGACCACCAAGCTCAACCAGTACCTTCTTCCCGGTCTTTTTGTCGGTTTCAAACTGCGGAGTGCCTGCAAAAGACTTGGCGTCGGGTCGAATGTCCAACACCGTCACATCGGCCTTGTTTTTGGACAGCCACTCGCCGTCCACTACCGAGCTGGGTACCTGCAATGCCGCTGCCCACTGTGACAGCGCCACTAAGGCGCTGGCTGCCATCCACTTCGTCGCTAATTTCATACGGATCTCCTTGGGTTGTCGTAAGTGCACACCTGGCCACGCAACGCCACTGCGTCATCGGGCCAAGATATGGGAAAAGAACTCCAGACTGCAATACTGCGGTCATTCATCGCCTGTGTGGGTGGGATTTGCCGCTGCTCACAATAGGTGCGCAGCGCCGTGTCACGGGCCAAGAGCATGTCTTGCAAGGGTTGCGCATAGCCGCGCACCAGGTCCGCTAACCAATTCGCCGCACCTGCCAAGGGGCCACGCACATCAAGCCTCAAGGTGTGCAAACCTCGCCCCATGGCAGCTCCGGACCGCCAGCGCTCGCCTGTGACCCATTGATTGCATGCAAACCAGGTCAGCGGTACACCGCGTGCATCCAACGACAAGCCAGCCACATGCGACAGCAGACCCCGGGTACTGCGTTTGAAGAGGTGGATGTGACCGTGCTCCTGCGGATGGCGTGGCGCGACTTCACCACCGCTGTCATGGGCGTGGTAGTAGAACTGCCATGCCGCGCTAGTGTCTATCGCATCGTTCCTGGGGTAGTGGTTCCAAGCCTGAAACGTCGCACTGCGTCCGATAAAGGGGAACAGCGTGGAACGTGACTTCTTTGCCAACGCCAGTTGCCTCATGAGCGCAGATTGCATGGCTAACTGCGCTCCTTCAGTCACTGCGTTGACTTACCGGCGCAGGGATTGCTGCTGCCCCTCTTGCACTTGGCTCCAGCACAGGGGTTGTCGCTATCCGTCTTCGGACATTTGCGCTTGCCGCCACAGGGGTTACCCGAGCATGGGGCTGATGCTTGCTTGACAGGAGCGTCCGCAGCGCTGGCAGCCGGTGCTGCAGACAAGGTCAGCAAAGCGATGGCCAATGCGGCCGCCAAGGAGGCAGTATTTTTTCGAGCACGTTTCATGGATTTTTCCTAATGGTGGGAAGATTGGGTTTCTAGCGCGTGAGGGGTGGACCGGGCTCGGCGTTCGAACCACCCACCCAGATAGAACACGCCAATTGCCGCACCCACCAAGATGGCCAAGACCAACCATTCAGGCAGGCCCAGAAGCTGCGGCAACCGGTCGCCCTTAGTCAACTCACCTGCAGTGGTGAGAGGCTCCAACCAAGGAAATAGGCTTGCGAAGGCAAAGGTTCCAACCAGCAGACCGATAAAGAAGACCATCGCATCCACTCTTCCGGTCGTGATGCCCACCATCGCCGTTCCCGGACAATAGCCACCCACGGCAAAGCCCGCGCCAATGGCGGCGCCACCTGCCGCAATAGCCCAGAGGTAGGGGGAAGGGACATACATCCGGCTCGCGTCAACCAGTCCACCCAATTCCAACGCATACAGTCCCACCGCAGCGAACACAATGGCTGTGAACATGACCTTGAAAACCGACCAGTCCGTCAACCTGAACTGTGCCGTCAACTTACAGCCACTGCCAAAGCCCGCACGTTCCAACACAAAGCCAAATCCGAATCCCAGCAGGATGCCCGACACCGGCGCGCTCAAGTCCAATGCATTGCTCATTGCACACCTCCACCGGTGAGCCGCGATACCAGCAAGCCCGCTGCAAAGAATGCACCCAGGAATACAAAACCGGCTACGCCCAGAACCGCCGATCCGGAAAGGCCCACACCACTGGTGCAGCCTGCCGCAATGCGTGCGCCAAACCCCGCCAATATGCCTCCGACCACCGCTTTGAGCAAACGGGTTCCGCGTCCGGCAGAGGCAGCACCTTCTATGCGCCAGCGCATGCGCCCAGCCAGCCAGGCTGAGGCCAGGCCGCCCGCAAACACCCCGAGCACCTGCCAGCTGATCCAGGAGGACAGCACGGGCCCATCTTCAAGAAAGGACCCAAGATAGTCGTTCTTCAATGTCCAGGCCGGAAGCACAGACTCCCCTAACCACGCACTCAATCGTGTAGTGAAGCCGGTGGCTCCCAATCCATGCCCAGTGAGGACAAAAGTCAAAAGCAGCACCAGTCCCAGGGCAAATCCTGCCAACAAGTTGGGCCAATAGGGACGCTCAGGCGGATCACAGACAGGAATCGAAGGAGTGAACATAAATCTTTATATAAGCAATAACGATTATATGAATAATGACGCCATCCTAGCCAGAAGTCATGTGGTGTTTACCCTAGCTGATCGCGTTTCGAAAACTGCGTTTCAGGACGCCACCAACACCTTGGCCTGGCGAAGCCTTTCGTCCAGATACGCTCCGTAAAAGTCCGGGATGTAGCCGCCTGACATGCGCTCTACAAGCTCCACCCCACCGCGCCCAAAAAACAGAATCGTTGGGGCAACTCTGACCTGTATGGAACGAATCCAATCGTCGTGTGTTTGCATGATTCCCTGAAAGTTCTTGATAAGCTTCTTGCTTCGCATGTCGACCTGCACCACCGGCAATCCTTGTCGATCGTGCATGGGAATCAAGTAGTTTTCGCGCGCTACGCGGCAAAATGGGCAGCCTTCGAGGCTCACCATCACCAACAATGGGTTGCCAGTTGCCAATGCCTGGTGCAGTTCGTCTAAAAGCGACAAAGCCTCGGGCAGCTGCGGTAGCACAGCGTGCACCCGCTCTACCAAGACAGCGCAGACAGTGGCCGCAAGCAATCTACGACGAAGCAATTCCATCAGTTGGCCTCATGCTCAAGTAGCAGGTACGTGTTGTAGGCGTTCATGCGATTGGCGACCCTGAACAAAGGCAGATGTTCAAAGGCCGACCAGTCTGTGGCCGCGTAGGCACTCTCAAATGGTTCCATGTTCTTGGCAGCTTCTCCCATAGTGGAGCGCAGGTAAGACAGGTAATCCCGCGTGAGTTGCATGTCGGTGCGGGCATCTTTCGACAAGGATCCATGTCCAGGGACAATGACCTGGGCATCAAAACCCAGCAAAGTGTCCAGAGCCGAGATCCAGTGGCGGCTATCGGCCTGGCCCACGTAGGGAATGCGGCTGCGAAACACCAAGTCCCCCGCGAACAACACCTTCTCCGAAGGCAGGTAAATAGCGATGTCTTCCGGGGTATGCGCAGGACCCACAGGCCTTATTTGAAACTGCACGCCACCGACCGTGAGATTGGTGTCACCTGCAAGCCAATCATCAGCCTCTACCAAATGGGTTTGTGCATCAATCCACGGCGCCAATTCCTGCCGGGATGCTTCCAGGCGCAGCCTTGCCGTATCGGAGTTGAGGTACTCCTTGGCAGCCTTGTGGGCAACGATTTTTGCACCCACGGCCTTAAAGGCTTGCAGACCATAAATATGGTCTGCATGGTAGTGCGTGACTAAGACATGGGTGATGGGCAATGGAGTGATTTTTCGTATTTCGACGATCAAGCGCTCTGCCAATGCGGGAGACCCCAGCGCGTCAATGGCCACCACGCCAGCTGGCGTCACCACAAAGGCGGCATTGGAAATGAAATTCTGGTTTGCCTTCGAACCGAGGGCAGAAACACCTTCCACATACCATGCCGAGGCGGAGACGCGCTGTGGGCTCATCGCGGGAGCCTCCTGTGCAGCGCAAACCAGAACGACACACTGAAGGCACATGCCCAGCAGGGTGCGCCAACCAAAAAGTCTCCTGATACATGTCATATTGCACCTAAAAGTTTGCGCAGCGTCAAAGGATGAAATAGGTTAATCTACCATCATATAAGCAACAACTGAATTAGTAAGAACCACTATATGAACCTCACTGCGGTCGTGGAGCAATACGGCGAGAGCGCTGCTCTGGCAACGGGTGGGCTGTGCATTGGCATGCTTTTCGGCTTCTTTGCCCAACGCTCGCGCTTTTGCCTACGCTCGGCAGTCATCGAGTTTTGGCATCACAAATTGGGCGAAAAATTGTCGGTGTGGCTGCTCGCATTTTCCAGTGCGGTGGTCGGCGTGCAATTGTTGATCCTGTTGCATGGACTGGACGTCACCAGCGCGCGCCAACTTGCCGCGCGCGGCAGCCTGTCTGGTGCGCTGACAGGTGGCCTGCTTTTTGGTGGTGGCATGATCATGACGCGAGGCTGTGCAAGTCGCTTGTTGGTGTTGTCGGCAAATGGCAATTTACGTGCGCTTCTATCCGGCCTGATCTTCGCTGTGACGGCTCAGTCCGCCCTCTCCGGTGCACTGGCACCGCTGCGCAACACCATAAGCGCCTGGTGGACAGTAGACGGCGGAAGCGCACGGGATTTGCTCGCCATTACAGGAGCGGGACATCTTGGGGGCTTGTTGTTTGGGATGCTATGGCTCGCAGCCGGCTTGTACGTTTCCATTCGCAGCGGCTGGGGATTCTGGAAATGGGTCGGTGGTATAGGCGTCGGCTTGACCATTGCTGCAGGCTGGCTGTTCACGTACCTGATTTCCACCAATACTTTCGAGGTGGTCCAGGTGCAGGGACTCACCTTTAGTGGCCCCTCGGCAGAATGGCTGATGCGGGTGTTGTCATCACCGGCACCGGCCATCGGCTTTGACTTTGGCCTATTGCCCGGGGTTTTTGCAGGATCATTCCTGGGTGCCTGGATGGGTCGTGACCTCAAGCTTGAAGGTTTCAAGGATGGCTACAGCATGACACGCTATATCTTAGGCGCCATGCTGATGGGCTTCGGTGCCATGCTGGCAGGGGGCTGCGCAGTAGGTGCAGGGATGACGGGGGGCTCTATCTTTGCGTTGACAGCTTGGTTGGCACTGTTGGGCATGTGGGCGGGCGCGGGCGTCGTTGATCGACTGCTAGACACCCATCCGTTGTCCGAATCCGCGGCACCACAAACGGCGATGCCCTTGCGCGCTACGTAGAGAGCACTTATCGCTGCGCGCGAGTCGTCAAATCCTTGAGTGCTAAAGCCCTTTCGGCCAAGACGTTCATTCGCTACTGCTTATATTGATATAACATGCGGACTCGGGCACAACAAGTTGGGGATAAACCCACGGTGGTCGACGGCCACTTCACACGGCCATCCGCAATCAATCTGACAGGAGACGAACCATGTTCAAATTTTTCTTTTCGCTTGTTCTAGCGATGTGTTTTAGCATCGCCCAGGGGCAAGATATCAAAGTGGTCTACCACGTCAACACCGGCGTGGAGACCGCTTCGGCCGTGCTGAACAACATTCAAAACCATCTGACTGCTGACCCTAAGGTAAAGATCGTGGTCGTAACCCACGGCCCAGGCATTGACTTCTTGTTGCAAGACGCGAAAGACAGCAAGGGGCGCGAGTTCAGTGCTTCAGTCAGTGACTTGTCTGCAAAAGGAGTGTCATTTCGTGTTTGCAACAACACCTTGCTTAGTCGAAATATTAACCCTGACAAACTGCTGATGGAGACCAGCATCGTCCCGTCCGGTGTGGCAGAAGTTGCACGACTTCAAGCCAAAGAAGGTTATGTCTACCTAAAGCCGTGAGGCATCTTCAACCTGTACACAAACGGCCTTGCACAGGTTGACGATCTGCTCGTTGGCGATGCGATAGTAGATTTGCACGCCATCCCGTTGCTTGGAGAGTACACCGGCCTTGTACAGGGTATTGAGGTGCTGCGACATGTTGGGCTGTGTCGTGTCTATCTTGCTCAACAAGTAACTAACATTTTGTTCGCCTTCACACAAACAACTGATGATTTTTAGCCGCATAGGGGCCGACATCACGCGAAACAACTCCGCAGCCTTGTCAAAAACATGATCTGGCTTGTCCAATTCCGAACGAAATTTTTTGCGGGTACTACTCGCCATATGAAATTACAGCCTCTTTAGGGGCACTCTGATTGCACATTGCATGGCGTTAGTATAAGTGACCCTGCATGTGTCGTTTGTCAAAAACATACAAGTCCAACACATGTGGGAATCGGCTGCCCGGATGGAAGTCGTCCTGCCGATGGACAGACACCTTCTTGGTCACGGAGGATGTCAAGCTAGTTGTCGCCCAAGAGTAAGTGTTAAGCAGCTTTTTTGTGTTCTTTACATTCAGCCCTTCGATGGGTTTTCTCAGCGCTGGACTGGTCGGGGTTGAGGTGAACAGCCTTGATGGGTGCCCAGTTTCTGGTGGGCCCGCTCCAGCGGTTCGGGGCAGCCTTTTTGGCGGCCTCGTAGACGTCCACGCGGCGCAGTAGCAACTCATCCTCAAGACCTTCATGTCGTTCGTGTGGCGTTACAAAGCGGATAGCGCTGTGGCGGTGTTCCTGGTTGTACCAGCGCACGAACTGGCCCACCCATAGTCCACCGCCCGCCGCAATGGTCGGCTAATCCGCCTCCGCTTCAGGCCAAAGGTCTGGGAAATAGAACCGCAGTGCTGAGCGAGGTATCGCAAAACGAAGGGCGCCATAGGCCGAATCGGTTGCCAGGTAGCCCGTCTTCAGCAGCGTGGAGATCAAGTCGGTTGCCACACGCTCGCCAAGGCCGGTCATCTGCTTGAATGCCGCGCGCCCCATTTCGGAATTGGTGCTGAAGAGATAATGCAAAGCAAGGGCTGCCTCTTTGCGAACACCAGATTTTTTTGATTCCTCAAAGATCAGCGCAGCCTGAATTCGCTCGCGCATGGAGCCCACATCAAGCAATTTGCTCATGAAACGCACCTGATCAATGCAGGTGTCGAGTGTGTAGTGGATCCAATCGATCAAGCCGGCTTCCGTTAGATTGCCTCGACCGTCCAGGTCACCTCGGCGATGCTCGTCTGCCGCCCTCAGCATCGCCTTGTAAGTCTCCTCCGTGCGCGCAAATCCCCGTAGTGGTGACCACAGCCCATTGGTAAGACCCTGGGCGTGCAAGGCCAAATGGGTGTGCAATCGTGTAACACGACCGTTTCCATCCAGGAAGGGGTGCACCCATGCCAGCCGGTGATGGGCAGCTGCCAGGGCAACCACCGAAGCCTCGCCTCGCCGGCTTCGGCCATAGACCGTCTCCCAGCGGCTCAAGAACGTCGGCACCGCCGCGGCAACAGGTGCTTCGTGGATGCCAACGGCCACCGCACGGGTTCGAATATGGCCGGGCTCGAGTAAGGAGCCGTCCACCAATGTCAAATCCTCCGGCGTCAGTCCACCAAACAACTGGAGGTGCATCCATTCAAGTGCTGGGGTCGAGTACAGCCATGGCACCACGCTTTCGCCCGCAGCCAATTTCTCGTGGATCAGCCGTTCACACGCGATTTCAGTATCGATATGCGCTACCGCCAGTCTTTGCCGACGGGCCACACTGGATTCCTTGGAGAAGTCCTTGCGCAAGGCCCGCTCAATGTCGGACGGACGGGTGTGCTCCCCTTCAATCCGGTTGGTGTAGTACGAATTCATACTGCGCAGGAGATCACGCAACTGCGTTGCGGCGGCGGGCGCAGCAGATGCGCCAAGGCTTGCCGCCCCCCGAATCAGATCACTGGCCTTCTCCAGCAAGGGCTCCATGTGGCGCTCTTGCGGAAGCAGCGGCTCGAACTGATGTGGGGCATCGTATTGCTTGATGATCTGCAATTTCATCTGCGAGATATTACGCTAGATTTATTCGTTGTGAAATACAGATTTTTTGCGAGTCTATTTGCGAGATTGATTGCGCCAATAAACTGGCACTTTTTTACTTTTCGCGCTTGGGTAGAGCTTGCTTCACAGCGAACTCCAAAACATCCTCCAATGTATGTTTTATTTCTGGATTTTTTCTCAAGTTTTGATGACCCATTGATGTCTTGCCAAGCAATCCGGCCTTGGCCAGCTTCATTTAAAAGGGCCACAAGGGCATCGGCTGAAGCAACTGTCATGCTCCACCTCAACGCCGTGCTGGACGCCTAGCAGGGCGCCACCTGCGTGATCGCGTTGTCGACAGCGACGACATTGCCCGCACCGTTTCAGGCCTACCGACCTGCTGGGCTTGGCCATCCAGGTTCCGCGCATGACCTCAGCCGACCCATCACTGACGGCCAGGCTGCAAATCTTTAAGACTGCTTGTGGCTCTTGGCGGTTGCTCGAATTGGTGAAATCATCGCCAGAAAGCTGACCTTGACGCGCGCCGCATCCCAGTCGATCACTAACATTGCGACATCGCTTTCGTCCGCGATCATGCAAAGTAATGCATCATCCGCATCGTCGTCCAAGGACTCCTTCGGCTCGGTCTCATGACTTGCCAGGACCTCAACGTAGACATCCAAGCTCAACGGCTTGCGTCTATACAAAGCGTCTTCGAGTTGGTTTGCAATCTTCTTTTTGCTGACCATGTGCCGACTCACAGACCGAGTTCGCTATGCGACCCGATGCGCACGAGCTGCAAAACATCGGCACCCGGCTTCCGGTAAATCAACACCAGGTCGGGTTTGACGTGGCAGTCCCGATGGTCTTTCCATTCGCCGGTCAGAGCATGGTCGCGGTGCTTTCCTGCAAGTGGCAGATCATTGGCCAACGCTGTAATGATGTCAGTGAAGTCAACTTGCAGCGTCTGACGGTGCGGACCCTTTGCCTCGCGTTTGAAATCACGTTTGAATTGACCGGTTGGTTCAATCGTCCGCATTCAGGTCTGCCATCAAATCCTCGACAGTGCCAAACGACTTTAGTCCCCCACGGCGCGCTTCCATCATCGCCTCAATGGTGACTGCATTGGGCACCAGTGGCTCGAAGGGCAACGCCTTTTCGCGGGCGATACGGGTCAGCATCATCCGAAAAGCATCGGACACGGTCAGCCCCATCGCCTCCAGCACGGCGCTGGCCTCATCTTTGATGTGCTCGTCGATACGAGCGCGTACAACTGCATTGGCAGACATGGCACTTTCTCCTTAGGCTGAGCTACATTGTAGCTCACGCGATCAGGGCCGACAACCCAATGGCTATGGGATCCCTTCAAGCCATACGTCGCCTACTCAAATCCTCAGTATTCACAGAGCTGGGCAGAATCTGTTGGCGCCGATACCAATTTGACCCAGGCTACCGATTTTCGTTGAGTAACTGGCCGGGAATCCCCATCTTGCGGCGGTAGTCCATCGCTGGCATCGTCAGCCGCATGGAACCAATCCTCAACTTTTTAGAAGTCGCCCAGCGCCGGCCCAGCGCACCATTGATCCGGCATGGCAAAGAATTCTGGCAACAAGCAGTGCGTGACCAAGAGACTTCTGGTCTGAGCCTGAGCCAGTTCTGTCTGGAGCGCGGGTTTGCCAAGGCAACCTTTTTCCAATGGCGCAAGGCGTTGAAGCAGCAGGCACAGTCCGCATTGCCGGCATCACGGCCAGAGACCCAATCGCTGCCCGGTTTCCTGGCTGTGCCATTGGGCTCAGTGCAGACCAGTGGGGCCACTGCGCCGGCTCCGCTTGCAACGCGAAGTGATGCAGAACATCACTGCAATGACGCCAAGATAGCCATCAAGCTCGGTGGCGTTGATGTGGTCCTCAGCGGCCACTATGCCGATCGTGTCATGCGCATCATCACCGAGCGCCTGAGCAGCGGCGGCTTTCGGTAGGGCTGGCCATGCTGGTGAACTCCAATACCTGCGCATGGATCTGCGAGCATCCGGTGGACATGCGCAAGTCCATTGATGCCCTGGCCGTTCTGGTGGAGCCCCTGTTCAACGCCAACCCGCTTTCGGGCCATCTCTTTGTCTTTCTGTGCCGCCACCGCATCCGCGTCAAGATCCTCTACTGGGACCGCACCGGCTTTGCACTTTGGTACAAGCGCCTGGAAGGTGCGCGCTTTGCACACCCCGGCGAGATCGCCAAGACAGGCCTGAACATGGCGCAGTTGTCGGCCTGGCTGGAGGGCATGCCGATTGCGCAAAGCAGCTTCAAAACGGTGAACGCAACGCGCGTCAGTTGAGCCGTTTTAGTGGGTAATGTCCGCTCTCTGCAAGGGCGTTTTTATTGACGATTTCTCCTCTCATTTTGTCAACTTCTGCCTCGCTAAAACGTTAATGGGAGATGCTCGCTTTAGCCCCTTTGAACGTCGACATACTGCCTGATGATTGTGCAGCTTTGAAGGGGCTCCTGGTCAAGCTGCATGCGCAATATGGCGCCGCCATTGAAGCCAAGCACCAGCAGATATTGAAGCTGCGTCATGCCCAGTTTGGAGCCAGCAGTGAACGCCTGAGCACGCAGACCGATCTCTTCGCAGAGATACTCGATTTGCCACTGCCGCCCGTGGTCAAGCAAAAGATTTCGTACGAGCGCCAACGCAAGGGCCGCCCTGCATTGCCCAAGGAATTGCCACGCCAACGCATCGAGTACCACCTCGATGACCAACAGATGGCCGAATTCGATAGCGTCAAACCCATTGGCGAGGAGGTGAGCGAAACCCTGCAGTACACGCCGGCACGACTGGTGGTGCTGGAGCATGCCCGCATCAAGTACGCCTGCACCAAGGACGGCCAGAGCACGGTGCGCACGGCCTATGCACAACCATCGCCATTGCCC